>Ga0209902_100040_pt1 | contig 299056 bp, 264 predicted proteins | sample FECB27metaG_FD_188304 | JGI IMG/M metagenome (GOLD analysis project Ga0209902, IMG submission 188304) | Cyanobacterial communities from the Joint Genome Institute, California, USA - FECB-27 (SPAdes) (version 2) | ecosystem: Environmental > Aquatic > Thermal springs > Hot (42-90C) > Microbial... | reverse complement strand
TTGAAAATCAGAATGCTCCCGACTAGCAGCATGGGAGATTGTTCGTCTCCGCTTCGCTCCGACTCACGCGCATTCCTCTCACGCCAAATCAGAGATTCTGGCGTGAGGCTCCTGCTGATCTAGCTGAAAGATATACTAAACTTTTATCTTTTGAGGGGGCTTGGGGGAGCTATAAGACCCACGCTGTACCTGTACCCAGGTCAGCGTTGGGATACATGGACTCCCCCAGTTAAGTTTATGGGACTCAATGTCCCTAAACTTAACATTTAACGTTGCACTATTGTCCAGTAAATCTCCTATAATACTGGAATGCTGACACTTAGCCACCGCTACCGAATCTATCCAGATGCTGCTCAAGAGCAACAACTCATTGAGTGGATGGAAATCTGCCGTAGTGCATTTAACTATGCATTGCGGGAGATAAAAGACTGGTGCCTTGGTCGTAAGTGCTTGGTTGATAGATGCTCTTTGGAGAAAGAATACATCCTCCCTGCCGACTTGAAGTTTCCCGGCGAGATTCAACAGCTCAACAACTTGCCACGAGCAAAGAAGCAATTCCCTAAGTTGGGAGAAGTTCCGTCTCAAGTGCTTCAGCAAGCTATCAAGCAGTTGCATCGAGGATGGGAATATTTCCAGAAGCGCGGATTTGGCTTGCCCCGATTTAAGAAGTATGGTCAGTTCAAATCTTTGCTGTTTCCTCAATTCAAGGAGAATCCGGTAACGAACTTGCACGTTAAGTTGCCCAAGATTGGAGCAATTTCCATCAACTTGCATCGACCTATCCCCTCTGGGTTTGTAGTCAAGCAAGTCAGAATCTTGAGGAAAGCAGATCATTGGTACGCATCTATTTCTCTTCAATGTGATGTCAGCATTCCTGATCCAACTCCTCATGGTCATCCCATTGGGGTTGATGTGGGATTGGAGAAGTTTTTGGCAACCAGTGACGGCGTTTTCCTAAAGCCTCCCAAGTTCTTTAAGACTCTGCAAAGCCAGATGAAATTGCTGCAACGCAGACTCTCTAGGAAACAGAAGAGGTCGAAGAACTACGAAAAACAACGCCTCAAGATTGCTCGGCTTCACCACAAAATTGACAACACGAGGAAGGACTTTCATTACAAACAAGCTCATGCGCTCTGTGATGCGGGTGATATGGTCTTCATGGAAGACTTGGATTACCGCACTAGTGCTAAGGGGATGTTTGGGAAACATATGCTTGACGCTGCGTTCGGACAGTTTAGAAACATCGTTAAGTATGTGTGCTGGAAGAGAGGGAAGTTCTTCAGTGAAGTTGACGCTAGGGGGACTTCTCAACAGTGTCCTGAATGCGGGGAAGAAGTTAAAAAAGACCTGTCTATCAGAGTTCATGATTGTCCTCATTGTGGATTCCATACCGATAGGGACGTAGCAGCAGGTCAGAATATCAGAAACCGAGGAATTAAGCTCATTAGTACCGTTGGACAGACGGGAATCGAAAGCGCCTGTGCAGACGATCTACCGGGGGCTGGGGTAACTCAGTCTAGGCAAGTGTCGAAATCTCGTAAGGGAAAAACCAGGAAATCAAAGAAGTGATTCTTTGAAGCCAGCGCTGTACCCGTAGGGTCAGCGTCTGGAGATGTCACATTATTCCGTCATAAACTTTTCTCGCTTGCTGATAAGATTTTCCCAAATAGAAATCGTATAAAGTCATTAAAGTTCACATAAAGGGTGATGTATGATTCTGCTCCGCAAGATTGTTCCACAAGCTGTGATCACGCAACGAGCAGAGGAACAGCTACACAAGCCCCATCTGGGTCTGATTATATTAATAACTTTTCTGTTTGGTATACCAACTTTTTCCTGGGCTATGCAGCTCAATGCTGCTTTGAATCAACCTAGTCATCTTGCAGACTTAGAGAATTACACTGCAACGGGCGAGATGTTTTAGAAGTTCACAAAGCAAGTAGCCAGAGGAAACAAGATTATGGATGGTTTTTTCCAGAAACTAAGTCGTCAGTATCTCCAGTTGCTTAATAGCCTTGTCCTCTGCCTTCTAGGTCATGCCAACATAGCAGAAGCACAAATTCAACCTGATGGAACGCTGCCAAGTAATACACGCATAACAACCAATGGTAACACTTTCTTAATCGAGAATGGCACACGAGTTGGTGGCAACCTGTTCCACAGCTTCTCTGAATTTTCCGTCCCTACTGGCAGTGAGGCTTTCTTTAATAATGCGCTGGATATTCAAAACATTATCAATCGCGTCACGGGAAAAAACATATCTAATATTAATGGGTTAATTCGAGCTAATGGTACCGCTAACCTGTTTCTCATCAACCCTAACGGAATTATCTTTGGTCCGAATGCTCAGTTAAATATTGGTGGCTCGTTTATCGGCTCTACAGCGAATAGCATTAAGTTTGCAGATGGCAGCTTTTTCAGTGCCATAAATCCAGGTGCGCCGCCACTGCTAACGATTAATGTTCCAATAGGCTTGCAGTTTGGGTCAAATCCAGGCAGCATTATTAATCAATCTCAAGCAACGAGTTTGATACCGCTTCCACCCATCGATACCCCAATTCCAATTCCTAGTAATGTTGGTTTGCAAGTCCAGCCGGGTCAAACATTGGCACTGGTGGGGGGTAATCTTAGCTTTAATAACGGCAATCTCACTGCTTACCAAGGAAATATTCTACTAGGTAGCGTGGCGAGTCCCGGCTTGGTGAGCTTTATTCCAACTTCAACTGGCTTGGCTTTTAACTATGCAGATATCCAAAATTTCGGCAATATTGAGTTATCAGGTACAGCGTCTGTCAATGCTACTGGGTTTGGTGGTGGCGCTATCCAAGTCAGAGGAGGAAGTGTGACGTTGCGCGATCGCGCGAACTTTGCTTCTGATACTATAGGAAGTCTTGACGGTCGCGGTATCACAATTGATGCAACACAGTTCAAGCTTTTTGACCAGGCATTTGTTGGATCTGCCACTTCAGGTACGGGAGCGGGAGGGGATATTGCTGTCCGTGCCACTGACTCTGTAGAACTTAGAGGAATCGGATTTGAGAACTTTATCAAACTTTTTATTGAGCCGACTTTGGATGGAGAGCCTGACTTATTGCGTGCTCGGGAAAGTGTTTTTTCTGCTGGGACTCTAAGTGCGGGAAAAGCAGGAAATATCACAATTGATACCAGGGAGTTAACGCTTCAAAATGGATCATTAATAACCACCCCGACATATAACACAGGAACTGGAGGAAATATTTTCATTCGCGCCTCCCAATTGGTAGAGGTGAATGGCTCTGGGTTGATAACCACAACTTTTAATCAAGGAAAGGCAGGCAATATAGTCATTGATACGGGAAAGCTGATTGTCCGGGATGGAGCAATTGTATACGCAGGTACTTTAAGTGCGGGAGATGGCGGGAATCTGACCGTAAGAGCTTCTGACTCCGTGGTATTGTCAACATATCGAGAAAATAATTCGTTTGGTACTAACTTATCTACTAGCACTCTTCGTGGTACAGGAAACGCGGGAAACTTAGAGATAACGACTGGTTCTGTGCTTGTAGAAGGGGGAGCGACGATATCTTCTGCAAGTGGATCAGCAACAACAAGAAATAGACTGATTCGTTCTAGCGGTCGGGGTGGAAATGTAACCATAAATGCCTCCGACTCTGTCAAAGTCATTGGTACCTCACCCGGAACTCCTTACATCCCCTCTCAAATTGTTACGGTGACGCTTGGAAGTGGTGATGCTGGTGACTTAAGAATTAACACTAAGCAATTAATTGTCTCTGATGGAGGTGGAGTAGGAGCCACGACTCTAGATACGGGACGAGGAGGAGACATCATTGTTAACGCTTCCCAATCGGTGCAAGTGAGTGGAAAAACCAGAGATAGTCAGTTCCCCCCCAGTGGGATAGCGACAGCGTCTGGGGACTGGTTACTTACATCTTTGTACCCATTTAACCCGACAGGCGCAGCGGGAAATCTCAGTTTGACCACAGGAAAGTTAATTGTCCGGGATGGGGCAACTGTGAATGTCGAGAGTATTGGGGTGGGAAATGCAGGTAGAATTAACGTTGTAGCGGACGCGATCGCCCTTAGCAACCAAGGTAGCATTAATGCCTCTACTGGCTCTGGTGCTGGGGGAAATATTAACCTACGGGCGCGAGACATACAGTTGCGCGGTGGCAGCCGGATCAAAACCGATGCAGGTAATTCTACTGGTGGTAACATCAATATTAATACCGATACCTTATTGGCTTGGGAAAATAGCGATATCACCGCCAATGCTACAGCAGGTTCTGGCGGGAGAGTGAGCGTCACAGCCAAAGGCATCTTTGGCACTCAGTTTCGAGATCAAACAAGCGACGAGACGAGTGACATCACCGCCACATCTGATCTCGGTTCTGAGTTCAATGGAACTGTAAAAATCGATACCGGGCAGATTAACCCTGCTCAAGGATTAGTTCAGTTACCAGAAAATTTTACACAAGCGAGCGATGGGCGAAGCCGCGCCGGGTACGGCGATCGCATTGCCACTGGCTGTCCAGCAGATCAAGAAAACTACTTCGTCATCACCGGACGAGGCGGCTTACCGGAAGACCCCAGACAGACGCTTAAAGGTCAGATAGTTTTGCAGGATTTACGTTCAACAAGTCGTAATAACGAAGCACAGGAGCAAGGGAAAACTTCTCAGTTTCAGTTGATCGCAAAAAACCAACAACCAGCTTCCCTTGTTGAGGCGACGGGATGGGTCATTGATGCTAATGGTCAGGTAGAACTGGTGGCAAATACCCCACTCTTTAGCCGCAATTTTGGGAATGATGAAATTGATTGTGGTAAATTAAAACACAACTAGGACTTACGCACTTTACCGAAGAAAGGCAGAGGGCAGAGGGCAGAGGGCAGAAGGAAAGAAGGTAAGCTTTGATACAAAAATAAGTCCTCTGTTCTCTGCCATAAGGTTTAAAGCCCCTGAATTTATTTATGGAGAAAAATAAACGCGTAGCAACTTTATTAAATCCCCCGAATTCATTCGTGGGGACGCCTTCTGCCTTCTGCCTTCGTACTTCTGCCTTCTTAAAGTTTTGAAAGCAGCAGAAATCGTAGGGTGGGCATTGCCCATAAAAGCTTATGTAATGGGCATTTGAGATACTGGCGGGCAATGCCCACCTTACAGAGAACCGCTGTAAACAAGTTTTTGTTCAAAATTTTACAAAATCCTCATTATTTCCTCACTTTTTATATGTATTTTGAACTTCAATGTTCTCATTGAGACGAACTCATGCATCTTAAAAACAGTTCAACAACTTCCGAGAGATTCCCCACTCTCTACAGGATGGGGAGGGACTGTAGAATGTGAAACCCTATCGCCACCTAGTCTTAGCACTGCTGACTTTTTTACTGGTGATCACAGTTTTACCAGCGACAGCAGAGTTGAATTCAAAATTTAAAATACCCTACGCGAAGGGCTACGCCCTACAAAATTCAACAAGTATAACGAAATACGAGATACAAACTACGAATTCTCCTGTTACCCTACTTGAACAAGGCAAGCAACTTTATGATGCGGGGCGGTTTGCAGAGGCTGCACAAGTGTGGGAACAGGCGGCTCGTGCATTTGAGCAAAAGGGAGAACGGCAAAATCAAGCCATCAGCTACAACTATCTTGCGATTGTTTATCAAGACTTGGGACAGTGGAAGGCAGCACAAAAAGCCAGTACCCAAGCTCTCAACCTCTTGCCAAGTACTTATGCTCCTTTGCTTTACGCTCAAGTCCTCAACACTCAAGGCAGTATCGAGCTAAATACAGGTCATGCCGAAACCGCCCTGGAAACTTGGAAACAGGCAGAGAAACGTTATCGTTCCCTTAAGGATGTAACGGGAATTGTTCTTAGCCAAATTAACCAAGCTCAAGCACTGCAAACCTTGGGACAGTATCGAAGAGCGCGAAGTATACTAGAGCAAGTCAATCAAGACCTCGCTGCCTTGCCTGACTCCTTGCTTAAAGCCAGACAATTGCGGAGTTTGGGTGTGACTTTGCAAGTTGTGGGAGATTTGCAAAACTCTCAAACCGTTTTAACCGAAAGTTTAACCATTGCCAAACGGCTAAATTCGACACCAGATATCGGAGAAACCCTCTTTAGATTGGGGAACACTGCTAGGGCAATAGGGGATTTTCAGGCTGCATTAGCATTTTATCAACAAGCAACAAACACAGCGACAAATCCGCGCACCCAGTTAGAGGCTCAACTTAATCAACTTAGTCTTCTGGTGACAACAAGGCAACAACAAGCAGCGCTGTCACTAGTTCCTCAAATTCAAGGGCGTCTTTTTAACCTTCCTCCTAGTCGTGCGGTTGTCTACGCTCAGGTTAATTTAGCAGAAAGCTTGACAAAGTTGTCAATAGTTTTTAGTAAAAAACAAAACACAAAAGATATTTCTCAAATATTAGTTCGGGCAGTGCAACAGGCGAGAGAATTAAAAGACTCCAGGGGAGAATCTTACGCCTTGGGACAACTGGGGCATTTGTACGAACAAACTCAACAATGGTCAGAAGCACTCTCACTAACACAACAAGCACTTGTTCTGGCTCAGAAAATACAGGCAACAGATATTGCAGCAACTTGGTACTGGCAACAGGGGCGAATTCTCAACGCACAAGGCAACACAACAGCAGCCATTGCAGCTTATGACCAAGCAGTCACTATTTTACAATCTTTGCGTCAGGACTTAGTGGCAGTAAATCCTGCTGTGCAGTTTTCTTTCCGAGACGAGGTTGAACCTGTCTATCGCCAGTTGGTGCAATTGCTGTTGCAAAATGTAGACAGCTTACCTGAAACGAACAAGCAACAACGCCTCCAACGCTCTCGGCAAGTGATTGAGGCGTTGCAACTGGCTGAGTTAGAAAACTTCTTCCGGGAAGCTTGCCTAACATATAAACCCAGAGCGATCGAGACAATTGACCCAACAGCAGCTGTCATCTATCCTATCGTGCTTGACCAACGCTTAGAAGTGGTTTTCTCCCTCCCCGGACAGCCATTGCAACATTACGGAATCGAGGTTTCACCACAAGAAACAGCGAGAGTGTTTGCACAATTGCGTCAGTCTTTGAACCCTGTTTTTTTGCCGAACGAGGTGTTACCTCCCGCGCAACAGGTCTATAATTGGTTGCTGCGTCCTATTTCAGCACAGTTAGAGCGTCAGGGAATTAAAACGTTGGTATTTGTCCTTGATGATTTTTTACGCAGTCTGCCGATGGCAGTTCTCCACGATGGTCAGCAGTATTTGGTAGAGCGGTATAATATTGCCCTGGCTCCAGGTTTGCAGCTTTTTGATTCGCGTGTGTCTGCTCAACAACTCAAAACTTTAGCTGGGGGTTTATCAGAGGCGCGTCAAGGCTTTTCTGCTTTACCTGGCGTCGAAACAGAGATTCAACAAATTGCTGCTACCCTCTCAACAAAAGTCTTACTCAACGAAAAATTTACTCGCCCTAATTTCCTAGAGCGAGTTGAGAACCAACCGTTTTCTGTGGTTCATCTGGCAACCCACGGTCAATTTAGCTCGAAAGCTGAAGACACCTTTCTCCTAGCTTGGGACGATCGCATTCATGTCAAAGATTTGGATCGACTGCTAACAGGAGAGGGCAAAAACGGTTCTCTGCGCGATCAAGAACCGATTGAACTCTTAGTTCTCAGTGCTTGTCAGACTGCTAAAGGCGACAACCGAGCTGCTTTAGGGCTGGCTGGAGTTGCTGTGCGTTCTGGAGCCAGGAGTACCTTGGCAACGCTTTGGTCAGTACAGGATTTGTCCACTGCTCAACTGATGGCTGAATTTTACCGCCGCTTTACCCAACCTGGCGTCACCAAAGCTGAAGCACTGCGCTACAGCCAACTCTCTTTGTTAAATTCACCTCAGTACAAACATCCTTACTACTGGGCAGCGTTTGTTCTCGTGGGAAATTGGCAGTAATTTTTTTCAAAGGGGGTGTAGGGGTTTCATTAAAATTACTCACGCGTTGGTCAACCTTGGCAAAATGCCCAACTTGAATACTCGTTTTTGATGTTAATTAGCATGTTTTGTTGGGCCTGAATGCCGCCTCAAAGCCGGGTATAACCTCCGCACGAATGAATAAGGTTGACCAACGCGTGAGCAGGATTTATCCAAGGGTTGGGGCAAAACAAGTCAAAACCATAAGGTAAGAAGCCAAAATTAATACTTTTGACTTTTGATTTTTGATTTTTGACTTCCCCGAAGGGGTTGGGGGGGTGTAGGCGCGAAAACTAGGGGTTCCCTCCGAGAGTGCAAACTGGCGTGGTGGGGTGCACTTAACATGGAAATCATAACTAATTAGCCGGACATGATGTTACTTAACACTTGAAATCAATCTCCATGATTGTAAAAATTAAGTTTGATTAAGTAAACATTAATTATTGTTAGGGTCATCATTAAGTATGTACACCTCCCTGTATAAATCTTTAACTCCAGGTTCTAAATACCGTACTTTGTTTATCCAATATTTATATTGATTACTGTAAAATTTCTGACGTTATGTTCTATACGGCATTTACTGATGATACCAAGTGGTTATTTAAAACTGTTAACAATAGGGTTATCCGTAGAGCTCTTACTGAGCTTGAGTTTAGCTGCTGACGCTCAACCAAAATTAAAACTAACAAGTGTGACTTCACGAGAAGGAATTATATCGCAAGAAAATTTTATCCCACCCAAACAAGGGAAACCAAAAGATACCTCTGGTGCTGGTTCGCGCAGTGATCTCAAGTGTTCCGAAAAAGAAGGTGCAATTCGACCTCTGATGCCAAAGGAAAACTACGGGTTAACATTGCAGGAGCGTCCAACTATATTCATCGAGATGCCCAAAACATCTGCACGTCAAGTCGTGTTAATGTTTCGAGATGAAACAGGGGAGTTTTACGAAAGAGCATTCTTACCGATCAAATCTGCCGATGGAATTGTTGGTTTCACTCTACCCAAGGAAAAGCAACCCTTAGCCGTGGGCAAAAGTTACCAATGGTCTTTAGTGGTTGTCTGTGGAGAAACTGTACAACCAGACGATCCTGTATTTATGGGTTGGGTGCAGAGGGTACCGAGAACATCTGAGTTGGAGAGCGAACTGAGGCAAAAAAAAACTGCTATTGAGCAAGCGGCGTGGTATGGTAAAATGGGGTACTGGTACGATATGCTCAGCACATTTATGCAAGCAAAGCAATTGAACCCTGACAATGCCAAATTGGTAGCCATGTGGCAAAACTTATTGGAGTCTCAAGGAATAGGTAAAGTTAAGTTTAAATCTTTAAAATAATTGTGTTAGCGAAGCTGTGTGCAAAGCGAAGCATTACGAATGATCTGCTCAATGAACGCCAGATTTTCTTGGCTTTCAGCTTGCTTGAGATATTCAATGGCAATCTGTCCGACAGCAGGTTGCTCGCTCGAAATAGCAACTAACAACTCTACAGTCTGACGAAGTTGAATTTTTTCTAATTGCCGATTCGTGACAATCGGCAGGGTAATAGCTGCAACCACAAGTCCAATCATCGGGGGGACAGTAGGAATCCACCAAGCCTCTAAAAAGGCAAGGTAGGCAGTTGCCATGAGTCCCCCCGCCGCGAACGCAACGGCAGTGACTATAAATGTGGGTGACTTGCTCTGCCAACCTAACGCAGCCCCAACCCCAGACCAAAGCAAAACCCAAAGCAACTCAACTGGTTTAGACCAAACCTTTAGCAGTGGTCGCCCTTCCAGGGCAGCATTCAAAATCATGCTAGTGATATTAGCATGGATGGTTACTCCTGGCATTTCTTCGGGCGAACCAAATATCTGACTGCTGTAAGGTGTTTGAAATAAGTCCTTGACGCTTCCAGCTGTGGAGCCAATCAGGACGACGCGATCGCGCACCTTTTCTTGTGGTATTTTATGAGCTAACAAATCTGTGATCGAAAAGGTCTCAAACTGTTTTTGAGTGCCGCGAAAGTTGAGCAAAATTTGATAACCGCCTGCATCAGCCTGGACATAGCCTCCGTCATAGGGTTGAAAGGGAATAAAAACTGTTTTCCCGAGTTGAATTTGCTCGCGATTGTTCCTTTGGGGTTTGGGGGTGATACCTTCAGCTTCTAAATAGCGTAGTGCTAACCGTAAACCTAGATTGAGGTGTAACGAAGAGTCTTCGAGTTGAACGCTAAGCAAGGCGCGACGTAACTTGCCATCCCCATCTAAAACCTGATCGGCAAGACCCACCTGACCTAATTGTGCTAAAGTTGCCGGCGGCGCAACAACTTCCTTCCCCACCGCCTTCTGAATGCCAATCAGGTTCGGAGTTGTTTTATACTGTTCTACTAATTCCTGATAACCTGGTTCCACAGGCAAATCTCGATACAAATCCAGCCCGATCGCTCTGGGTTTAGAGGTTTTTAATGTCTGGATTGCTTGAGCCAACACCCGATCCGGCAGAGGATACTGACCTATTTGCACAAAATCTCGCTCGTTAATTGTAATAATGGTAATGCGAGGGTCAACTTCTGCTGGAGGACGTGTCTGAAAAAAGCGATCTAGCATCGTCCACTCCATTCCCTGTAGTAGCCCGGTAAAACGTACAAGAATAACCAAACTAGCAATTCCAGAGGCAATGGTCATAATCCAACGTTTGCCCAAATTTAGTTTTTGGGCGTTTCGTTTCGCAATTTTGCGTGCGTCAGCCAGTATTTGATTCGCTTGCTGCGCGGCAAATACGGCAAATTCAGCCTTTTCTCGTTCGATTTGTCTTGCTTGTTTTTCTTGTGCCAAATTGGTTTCAACTTTTCGCTTGGCAAGTTCCTGGCTGGCAGCGAGAAAGCGATAATCTAAGTCACTGAGCCTTTTATTTTTTGACCAAGTCAGTGCTTGCTCCAATGCGATTCCGAAAAGAAGCTGCGACTCATCTTGTTGATTGGAAGCAATCCAAGCGTTGAAGCGTTGCGCGTAGGGACGCAAATTCTCCATGTGTCTCGCAACCCATTCTGAATTAAAAACTGCTTGATAGATTCGGTTTTTCACCTTCAGGTATCCCTGCTGATTCACAACTAAACCTGACAGAAGCAGTTCAATTTGTTCTCGACTGTCATCGGTTGGTACGTCTTCAAAAGCTAGAATTTGTTGATATATGCCAAGTGTTCGACTTGCAATTTGCTCTGAAGCAAGCAGGCGATCGCGAATCGTCCGCAAATGTTCCGGCTCATCCTGGGATTCCCACTTCTGGATGATGTGTGACCTAACGATACTTTCCACCCAAAATGCTTCGGTACCAGGGGGAATCGTCAGCGCCCCACTGACTGTATCTTGACTTGAACTGACAACCAGCTTACACAGTTTTTGCGTCAGAAACGGTTGTCCTCCTGTCCAAGCTAAAATTTCTTGCAGAATTGCCTGGGCATTACCGCCTTTAACTTCTAATCCATGAGCCAATGGCTGCACTTCGTTTATACTAAACCCCTTGAGTTCTATGGCTTTACCAATATTAAACGGAGTACGTTTGGGATCTTGAATTAAATCTGATGGTGTTGTCACACCAAAGATCACAAATGTGATGCGCTTGTATTCTGGATCAATCGCTCTGCGATTATAACAAAACCGAATTAAGGCAAAAAAGTCATCAACAGAAAAATCGAGGCTGAGAATACTATCAACTTCATCAATAAAGATAAACAGTCTCTCGTCAGGAAACTGAAGCAGCACTTCGGAAATAAATCGACTCAGTCTTTGAAGTAAAGGGATACCTTCGTGATCCCGCCACCAAGCTTTTAAGTTGATTTTCCCAAGCAGCTTGAAACCTAACCATAACTCAGCAACCACTCCTTTGTACCACTGCTCTGGAGTTATATTTTCACAGCCTATATTGGTCATATCTACAGTGGTGCATCTAAACCCATCTTGTTGCAGGCGATGCCGAGTTCTTACCAGAAGCGAGGACTTGCCCATTTGCCGGGAGTTAAGGACATAGCAAAATTCACCCTCTTTCAGCGCTTCATACAGGTGTTCATCAGCTTGTCGTTCTACATAGCTAGGAGCATCAATCGTTAGACTACCACCGACTTGATATGTGTAACGGTTCATTTGAAAATCTGAAAGTGTAGTGAATTTGGTAGTTGAGCATAAAATTATACTTTTTTTTACTTAGAAGTAAATTAACTAATTATGATGCTATCCACAGGAATCACCTTGGAAAGACAAATTATTCACAAATTCTTATTGGTATGATATCTAAACTGATGAATTTAAGTTTACGTGTTTATTTTTTATCTTCTATAGATTGCATTTGTCAAGTTAATACTTCTTGAAGCTTTTAAATAGTGACGTTCATAAATCTCGCAGCTATTAGTGTAAAAAGGAGTCACCCCAACAGCCTACAGCAGGGCTTTTATTGGTAGAAATGCCGGCTCACAGACGCTTTCTACAAGTCAAACATTGCTTTGCTCAGATGTCTTCCCGTTTTCAAAATAATTGAAAATCTAATATTTACAAGAAAAGATATGTGGAAAGCTATTCTCAGTCTTTTAGGTAATTGACCTACATATAATTGTCATTCTAACATATAAATTCATCCTTCCGAAGACATAATTATGGTACATCCATGTTTGTATAGGGGGCTACATTGGTGACTCTATTTCCCATAAATAAATTATTGTCAGACTATCAGCAAAAATTTATACATACTTTTCTTACCTTTCCTACTATTAACAAAACAATTCTAAAATCATGTTTAATTGAAGTCAAAGTTTTACCTACTTTTCTTACTTTTCCCACATTATTTATTGTCCAAATCATGACAATACCCGAATTATCTCAATTATGAATCATTTTTTGATGATTTTAAAAAATATAAAGTGATTGCCGAATAAATTACAGTGCTGTATGATGAATCACAGGAATTACTAGTTGCCAAAAAAAATACTGATGCTGTATTATGACCGCAAGTACTACTAAATTTAAGAGAATATTTGGGAATATGTCGTGTAAACCATCTCCCAACGCAACGCTTTATTTGAGGTAATTTGAGAAATCAAATTTTAGCTTTTATAAAGCGTAAGAATGCAAACTCTTAGTTTAGACACTTACAGCGTCCAGTTTTTTAAACTGTTGTTGACTAGCTACATATCTGTATGTAAATTAAATAGCTAATTGTTGAGTTTTCTTTCTTTGTGGTCATTGCTCATCAATATGTCAAATGTTCATCACATAAACTTGTATGGGCTTTAGCCCTACCTAGGATTTGTAGCCTAACCATAGAATAAGCGCTGTCAATAACTAATTGTTGAGGCGTAAAGTTAGGCTTTGATGGTTCTTTTGCTCTCAGTCCTTTCTTTAATTGTCTACAGATACTCATACTGAGGCACAATTTAAGATAAGGTATTTTCTACAGATAGCTTTGTGTTACAGGAGATTTTAAAGATTAAACCTCTTACAAAAATATATGAATCGTGAGGGGAAAACACAGAACCCAACCAAAAATTCACCAATTCACCAATTCTGAGTTATAATGACTTTCCTTGTGTAAGGATTTTCAAACTCTTGTCTGTTAACGATATATTAAACCACAATTGAATAAATAATTGTTCAGGCGCTTTCCTTGGGCTTCGATGGTCTTTTTGATCTCAGTCCCGCCGACGAAACCTTCTTGTTATCTGTGGTGTATTTATCAATGAGGGAGGTTGAATTGCACAGAAGGTGTGACCGCAATCGTAAACGTTCAAAACGACGCGCTATTTACTGTCCGATTCATGGATGCTATCTCGATAGTGTCAGTCAAAAATATTCATTGTTTGCTAATCGCACCGCACCACTCCAGCCAGGAAGCCTCAGTAGACACAATGTCCTCATATTGGTAGAAACTGAAACCGTAGTTCATTTAGAAAGTGCATGGTTGGAAGCATTCTGGTGCGATCGCTGCCAAGAAACGAAATGGTATCACGTTCAAAAGAGCGTTAGCAAAGGGACTCAAGAGAACGTTTGCACTTATCAAGTGTCGCTAGCACCACGAAAAATTTGGCAGCAAGCGGTGGGGGTCATTCACCCCGATGGAAATCCTTCTATCGGAGAATTTACTCGCAGACATGCAAAGAGGCTTGACTACGAAGGCTGCAAGGACTTCCGGTTTGAAAGTTGAGCGACGTTACAGTCGCCAGTCAGCTAAGTATGCTCGCTTAACATCGATTCACTCATCACAAACCTAAGCGTTCCCTATACACCAGTACCGTTCAGTTAAGGATTTTTTGTCATAGCGAACGCTCTTTGCGTGCCGAAATGGCATACGTCGCAGATCCGTGCTACGCGATTTCGCAACGTCTCTTGTATTGGTTACCGTTGCATGCAAATTGTCTGATCTGAACTGTATTGCCCCATACACCCCTTTCTAGCCTTTTTTGCAGAAGTCACAAAACCCATGTAGTTTACCAGGGAGAACTAAGTTATGAATCAACTCTTAGAGGAAATTTATTCAACCAAATCTGTTAAGGATGCTCAAGGAAATTCAATAAATCCTTTTCCTACCGCTACTCCTTATGATATTGGCACGATTCTCAATGAGCTTATCCAAAAAAACAATCTGGAAAGAACGCTAGAAATAGGCATGGCTTATGGCTTGTCTACTCTGTTTATTTGTCAAGCACATCATGACAAAGGTAGAGGAATCCATACTGCCATTGACCCAATGCAAAATAGCGTATGGAAATCCATTGGATTACTGAATGTTGAAAGAGCAGGTTTTGCAGACAAAGTACGATTTCTAGAGGCTTGTTCAGACGAAGCTTTACCTCAACTTGTAGCCAAAGGAGAAAAACTTGATTTTGCGTTTATTGATGGCTCACATCATTTCGATTACACTTTGGTAGATTTCTTCTACGTTGACAAATTGTTAGAGGTAGGCGGGTATGTCATTTTTGATGATATATGGATGCCTGGAATTAGAAAAGTCGTGTCTTATATCTTAAGAAACAGGGATTATGAGTTGACTAAAGTTGATACCAAAGGTAGTATTTGGGAAGGTTTAATGAAATCTACAAAACGTTTTCTTCAGAATCCCTTTGAACGAGAATACGGAGGGATAAAATTTATTTTCAATAATATTTGTATCCTCAAGAAAATATCTGAAGATACCCGTCACTGGGATTATCATCGTTCCTTCTAAATTTTTTGTCTGGAATCGTGTCAACAATACTAAGCAAATCGGGTTGCATATCGGATAATGTCAAGAATTTCTTTCATCAGGTCTGTACTCTACTGGAATCCTATTAACAATACTAAGCATATGTACTCTAAGTTACACATGCTAGTGTTAACCATGTTCCCCTCCTAATGTATTTTGGAGGGGATTCTATTATGTAATCACCTGTTAGTCACTGACTAGCAACTTGGGTTAAATATACAGATATTCTTGGTTTGATTTGCCTTTATTTATATGTTTAAAAACTCGTCAATCACTAGGCGTCGTTTTGTGTACATGGGTGTCTCAGGTTTGGCAGGAGCAACCGCTGTCGCAGTAGGAAAAGATAGCTACCAGATGTACCAAAGCCAAGCGCTTGACAACCTAAAAAGAGATTTTAAAGTCGTTGGGCAAACTCCTTTAAAAAAGCGTGCCACGGCTAAGGGATTAATTTACGGAGCAGCCTCTGGGCGAGATTTTCTGGTATCAGACAAAAATTTAAAGACTAGCATTGTTCGCGAGTGTGGCATCTTGGTGCCTGAGAATGAGCTCAAATGGGATGCTGTGCGACCTGCTCCGGACAAGTTTGACTTTACCAGAGCAGATTGGTTAGCTCAGTTTGCCCGCACTCACAATATGCTTTTTCGAGGACATACTTTAGTCTGGTATATGCAATTGCCTAACTGGTTTAAGGAGGTAGTTAACCGCCAGAATGCGGAAAAATTTTTGGTGGAACATATCACAACTGTGACTAAACGCTACGCTGGTCGAATGCACTCTTGGGATGTCGTCAACGAGGCTATTGAACCAGACGATGGACAAAAAGCAGGCTTGCGAAAAAGTCCGTGGCTTCAGTTTTTAGGTCCAGATTACATAGAGCTTGCCTATCGCGTTGCAGCTCAAGCGGATCCGAAAGCTATGTTGGTCTACAACGAAAACGCGCTGGAATATAGCGGTCGCAAAGAAGAAGTCAAAAGAACTGCTGTTCTGAAACTACTAGAACGTTTGAAATCTAGAGGAACACCGATTCATGCCCTTGGTATCCAATCTCACCTAGTTGCTCAAGAAGGTGCCTTAAATGCCAAAAAACTACGAACTTTTCTGTCTGACGTGGCTAGTCTTGGTCTCAAAATCCTGATTACCGAACTAGATGTGTCAGACCAAAAATTACCTTCAGATCCTGCTGTTCGCGATCGCATTGTCGCCAGTGTATACGAAGATTATCTTTCCGTGGTGCTAGATGAAAAAGCAGTGATTGCGGTATTAAATTGGGGATTGAGCGATAGACACACCTGGCTTTCAACGTTTACTCCCCGCTCAGATGGTGCGCCAGTGCGTCCTTTGCCACTAGATTCAAGCTTCAAACCCAAGTTGGCATGGAATGCTATGGCAAGAGCGTTTGATCAAGCTCGGAAACGTTGACCTTACACCCTTTTCAAGTCATCGATCTTTTCTGATTACAGAATTGAAAATTGATTGCTAATTCGACTCAAATTATGGAAAAAATGCTTGCCAATAAGATTGCAGTGATTCGACTCAAACGTTCTTTAAATGCCGTTAATGCATTGGACTTTGAGCGGGAACTGACAACAGCCATAATGCAAAACGATTGTGCCACCTTATTAATAGATTTAGAGCAAGTAGAATCCTTGGACAGTGCCGGATTGATGGCTTTAGTATCAGGGCTGAAGTTGGCTCAGCGATTAGGACGGAGCTTAAGTCTTTGCTCTGTGTCGCCCACAATTAAAATCATTTTTGAAGTTACCCAACTTGATAGGCTATTTGAGATATTTGAATGCCAATCTGCATTTACACGCGCTTACTCCCGTTCATGTTTAAGTAGAGCCTGAGAACCGCTTTCCAAAAAAATGGTGTTTCTTTTTTACTGGTGTTTAGAAAATCTTTGGAGGAACTATCTAAATGAACAAATTTGATGAGATAGTATTACTTGGAACTAGGTTTCATAAACTCAAAGTTAATGAACTCATCGATTACGCAGTCAAAGCGGCAAAACTTGACAAGAAAACCACCATATGTCACGTAAATATTCGGGGAATGAACTTTGCCTACGAACTCCCTTGGTATAGAGAGTTTCTCAACAAATCTGATTTAGTGTTCTGCGATGGATTTGGTGTTCTAGTAGGAGCGAAACTCTGCGGCTGCAGCGCAGATTCATCTCATCGCATGACATGTCCAGATTACATTGAGGATTTTGCGAAAGCTTGCGAGCGGGAAAATGTTTCCTTGTTCCTGCTTGCTGGTCAACCGGGTACGGTAGATAAAGCGATCGCTAAGCTGAAAGTGGTTGCACCAAATTTAAAAGTGAAAGGACATCACGGTTATTTTGACAAGTCTGGTGAGGAAAATGAATTTGTTATCCAAGAAATCAATAAATTTAAGCCAGATATTTTGTATATTGGCTTTGGTATGCCGTTACAAGAACGTTGGATTTTGAATAATTCAGAGAAAATAGAAACAAAAGTGTTTTTGCCTCTAGGTGCATGTCTTGATTTTTATAGTGGCAACGTCAACAGAGGTCCACGTTGGATGACCAATAGCGGACTAGAGTGGTTAACACGATTGGTTACAGAACCACAACGCCTGTGGCATCGTTATGTGGTTGGCAATCCGCTGTTTTTTTATCGGGTTCTACAGGAACGGTTTACAAAACTTTTCAGAAAGCGCTCTCGAACCTCATCGCAATACTAAGCTCAGACGCCTAGACATTGCACTTTTTTGCTTAGGGCTGGGGATAGGGGATCATGCGCCATGCCCGATGCGCAATTGACTACCTTCACAAGTCAGTGTGCAGATGAAATGCGTAATTGCTTAAGCTGTTGCCCATTTAACTTGCATATTGATTTGTACATTTTAAATACAGGGGTAATAGGAATCGTGACATCTAAATCTTTATTAGTTGCAGGATTTAAACCAGATTTAAGGTCAGCAAGTGGCACAACGATACACAAAGGATTAACTAGCAAATTTCTGCGGGTAGGAACACTTATTTCGCTAGATGTCATTTCTCTGACCTTAGCATGGAAGTTGGCAGTCATTAACGGCACTCCATTAGATTCGCCTTGGACACAAAAAGCCTCTTTTCTACTGCTCATCTTGACAGTAGAAATAGGCATGATAGCAACCAAAGGACTCTATAAATCAGGTGCACATCGTCGTAACTATCTTGGTCTGATTAAAGCAGTTACGCTGTCAGAACTTCTACTCTTGCTCATTGCCTTTCTCTACGAGCCAGAAAGCTATGTCTCGCGCTCAACTTTTCTACTATTTTGGCTGTTGTCTGTAGTTTTCGTTTGTACCTCTCATTTCGTCTGTGATATAGGCACAAGAGTGCTTCGTAGTAAAGGAGCAATTCGCCATCCCGTTTTTCTGATTACGGATCCCGAAGACAAAGAAAGCCATATTCGGTTAATAGAGAAAGAGAATTGCTACACCGTACAGAGAATTGCTGACTCTAGCAGTTTAGATATGATGAACCGAGAGGCAACGTTTGAATATCTACGCACACAGGGTATAGAAGAGGCTTTTGTTTCTTGGAATGCCATCAAGAACCGTCTACATGTTTGCTGGCGTTTCCAAACAGCTGGCATTACCCTACGAATACTGCCAATTCAAGGTGAAGTTCATCTCCCCAAATCCGTATTTTGGATGATTGGTGAAGTGCCTTGTATGACAATTCCAGCACCAATCATCGCAGGCGGCGATTTTTGGATAAAGCGCGGTTTTGACCTTTGTGGTTCGATTGTTCTGTTACTCCTGCTGTCTCCTGTTTATCTGGTGATAGCTACACTTATTAAGTTAGATTCTTCTGGACCAGTGTTCTTCCGGCAAAATCGAATTGGTCTGCATGGTAACAGTTTCAAGATTTGGAAATTCCGTACGATGGTTACCAACGCGGAAAAGTTGCAGGCGGCGTTAGAAGCAAAGAATGAAATCAAGGATGGGGTTCTCTTTAAGATGAAAGACGACCCTCGGATCACACGCATAGGCAAATTCCTGCGCCGTTACAGTCTCGACGAATTGCCACAACTGTTTAATGTTGTCCTTGGAGAGATGAGTTTGGTTGGTCCGCGTCCTCTCCCTATGAGGGATGTAGAAAGGTTCAAGACAAAGCACTTTATTCGGCAAGAAGTTCTGCCTGGTATTACCGGATTGTGGCAAGTTTCTGGTCGATCCGATATCGAGAATTTTGAAGATGGGGTAAAATTAGATATCGCTTACATAGAGAATTGGTCTGTGTGTCTGGATCTGCAAATTTTGTTGAAAACTGTCAAGGTTGTCTTTGACAAGACAGGTGCCTACTAAATAGCAAAAGCAAGCTTTTTACATACTTTTCTTACTTTTCTTACCTTGTTCTAAAAATCTAAGCACACCTAGATAAAGCTTGTCATGAGGGCTTAAGCCCTCATGACGAATTTTTTTGCAGACTGATAACGCTATAAATTAATGCAAAAGTGTATTAATTTTGACAGATAGTTAAAATCAAAATTGCTTTTTCTTTGCATATCAATTTTACAGGAACTATTCCTAATTAATTTGAATCTCAGTTCTACAAGTCTTGGCTTACAAAACATACTTTTCTTACTTTTCCTACATGAGCAAATCCCCAAGCTTTACATTTTGTTTAAAAAAAAAATTTCTTGATACTTGAAATTACTGGCAATTAAAGTTATATTTAACATCGTTACTAGGCAATCTCAACAACGAAAGATTGTTAAAAATTAGATTGTCCCTAGAGCGAGATACTTCGGATGAGAGCATATTTGATACCTAGTACGCACTCATTTGACCAGTGTTTTGTAGTTCTGAGAAACTTAAGTATAAACAGGGTTAAAAAAATATGCAAGTTTGTGCATTTACCAAAATCAGTAAAAACGGCAGGCAATATCGTAAACCAAACACCACTCTCGATACAACAGCTGTGAATTTGATTGAGTAAGTAGGATTAGCATCACTGGACGCACTTACTAGTCAATAACTTCATCGGTCAAACTACATTAGACATATCTTGAAACTCTACGTCCATCCTAGGCTTGTGTTCCCGAAGGGAGCGCAAAGCGTTCACGTAGTGCATGGAGTCAGATTGCAAAAATACTTGAATTGTCTTGTTGAGCGCGCCTACTGCAGAGGCACGCTACTACAATAGTAGCATTATGTTTAAAGCAATAAAAATCAATTTCAATTTGTTAAAAGATAGCCGATACTATGAAGCTAAGGTATTCATATCAAATTTCATTTTTGGCTCCAATTTCGTCATGATCTACGGCTAGGAAAGTTGTATGGAGACTAAAGGCTATCAAGAAGAAATAGATATTCAAAAATATTGGCTGGTTCTGAAACGCCGTTGGCCAATTGTGGCAGGTTCTGTTCTAGTTTCCATAGGATTAACGACGTTTGCGGTGTTCCTGCAAAAACCTGAATATCAGGCGACTGGAATGCTTCTTTTTCAATCAGATCGAACGTCATCGCTTACGAAAGTAGGAGAAAAGATAGGGGATCTTGAATCTTTAATGCGCGAGGGGAATCCTCTAGAAACGCAAGCTGTCATCTTGCAATCTGAACCGATTTTAGAAGAGGTTATCAAGACCCTAGAGTTAAAAGATAAAAAAGGGAATCTTCTTGAGCCAGAGTCACTAAAAATCAAGGTTGAACCAATTGTAGGCACAGATGTACTGAAGGTTTCCTACACGTCAGAAAACCCTGAATTGGCAGCATCAGTAGTCAATCAGCTGATGAAATCCTATGTTGCAAACAACATTCAGTCCAATCGAGCTCAAGTCTTTGCCGCAGGTAAATTTATTCAACAGCAACTGCCATATGCTCGGGCAGAATTAGATCGCTCAGCAGAGGCATTACGTCAGTTTAAAACTCGGTATAAAATTATCGAGCTTCCAGAAGAGGCGAGCGCTGCAGTTCAAAATCTTGGTCAGATAGATCAGGAAATAAATCAAGCGCGGGCTGCGCTAGCAGATGTGAGCGCTCAGGAAGCAAAAATCAACAGTCAATTAAACTTGGCTGGAGATCAGGCTGTGGAAGTGACTTCCATAAGTCAGATACCTGGTGTACAGGAAGTCTTAAGCGAGTTACAAAAGGTGCAAACTAAGCTCGCAAATGAAAAAGCACGCTACACCAGTGAACATCCAGATATTGCTGAGTTAAAAAATCAAGAAGTCACTTTAAATGCTTTATTACAGCAGCGAATTGAGCAGGTTTTAGGAACTAAAGGAATTGAGCAGGTTTTAGGAACTCAACAAAACGTTCCCCCTGGTAAGTTGCAGGTCGGGAAAATCAAAGAAAATCTGACAAGTGAATTTGCCAAGATACAAGCGCAACGCCAAGGTTTAGAAAGCAAAATACAAGCTTTGTCTAAGATCCAAGCCAGTTATAAGGAAAGGCTTGCGATGATGCCAAATTTGGAGAAAAAGCAAGGAGATTTTGAGCGAAAGTTATCTATCTCGAAAAAGAACTATGAAAACCTTGTCAGCAGACTACAGGAAATCGAAGTCGCAGAAAAGCAAACCGTTGGCAATGCTAAAGAGATTCAACCAGCCAAGGTTCCCAAAAAACCAGTTCTCTCCAAAGTCGTACTACTTTTAGCAGGAGGTGGCGTATTTGTTGGGTTGCTACTTGGTGTTGCTGCTGCGTTTTTTGTAGATCTCATAGACAGATCCTTAAAAACGGTTAAGGAAGCCGAGACATTTTTTGGCTATACTCTACTAGGGCTAATTCCTAAGTTTGAATCAAATAGCACATCTGCTCCTACGAAATTGATGTTAGAAGGAGTATCTGCTCGAGTTATTGTCGCAACTTCTCCTCGCTCAGTGGTTCATGAAGCTTATCAAATGCTTCAGGCAAACCTTAAGTTCATTAGCCATAAAAAAGTTCGCACAATTGTGGTAACGAGTTCTGTAGCTGGGGAAGGGAAATCAGAAGTTTCTGCTAATTTAGCTGCGGTACTGGCTCAGGCGGGACGGCGGGTTCTGCTAGTCGATGCAGATATGCGTAAACCAACGCAACATCATTTTTGGGGTGTGATCAACTCAGTCGGTTTAAGTAACATAATTGTTTGTCAGGCTGAATTTCCGCAAGGTGTGCAAACGGTTACAAAACATCTGTCTGTCCTCACAGCTGGAGTCGTACCTCCCAACCCCCTGGCTTTGATTGACTCGGATCGCATGGCTTCTCTCATTAAGATTTTCTCTGAGAAATACGACTACATCGTATTTGATACTCCTCCTTTAGTTGGGACAGCTGATGCAGCAGTTTTAGGAAAAATGGCGGATGGAGTTTTGCTAGTCGTTCGACCGGGTGTTGTGGATTCAGCAAGCGCTACCGCAGCAAAATCCCTGCTAGAACGTTCTGACGCTAACATTTTAGGAATGGTTGCCAACGCTGTCAACATGAAGCACGAACCTGACAGCTACTTTTACTATTCCAGCCCTCGAGTGGGACAGAGTGTGGTAGAAACTGAAGTGGGGACTCAACAATGGACGCACAAATCGATTTAAAGGCAAATACAAAGCGAGACAAAGCTTCTGCTTTTGGTCTTTGGCAACAAATCAAAGAAGACTGGATTGCCCACGGACGGGATTGGACTAAGCCTGGATTCCGTGCTGTCGCAATTCACCGTTTTGGAGTTTGGCGCAAGAAGATTAAACCCAAACTCTTGCAAGCGCCTTTTAGCCTTGTTTATGGAATGCTATATCGCAAGGTTCGGAATACATACGGAATTGAACTGCTTTACACTGTCCAACTTGGTCGCCGTGTGGTTATTCAACATCAGGGAGCAATCGTCATTCACTCACACTGCTGTATTGGCGACGACTGTATTATACGCCAAGGGGTGACTTTGGGAATGCGTTACCTAGATCGTCCGATGGATGCGCCCAAGCTGGGCAAAGGTGTCGATGTTGGTGCTGGTGCACAGATATTGGGCAACGTCACCATTGGAGATAACGCAAGCATCGGTGCTAATGCTGTGGTTCTGTGCGATGTTCCAGCAGGAGCAACAGCAGTTGGGATACCTGCAAAAATCATTTCTTCAAAAGTCTGATAACAATGCTGTTGTATTGAGGTAACAATGCCATGTCAGTTAGCCAGTTCGTGGCTTCGTGTATTAATGTTGTGCTGTTAGTTAGCGCATCGGGTCTATTTATTGTTTGTCTATTTTTTCTGATTGAATGTACTGCGGCTCCCTTCCCCAAGGCTTCGACTTCTGAAGCTGACCGCAAAGATGCTAAAGATGCAAAAGTCACTGTTTTAGTCCCAGCACACAATGAAGAGATTGTCATCGGTTCAACTCTCAAAAAACTGATGCCTGCATTGAAAGAACAAGACCGTCTGGTTGTCATTGCTGACAATTGTAGTGACGCGACGGCTCAAATTGCTCGTACAATGGGTGCTACAGTGATTGAGCGTCAGAACCTCGAGCAAAGAGGCAAGGGATACGCCTTAGACTTTGGCTTACAGTTTATTGAGTCAGATCCTCCGGATGTGCTTGTGATTGTTGATGCTGATTGTACAGTCTATCCAGGTGCAATTGAGCAGCTCAGTCAGTGTGCGATCGCCACACAGCGACCTGTCCAAGCAACTTACTTGATGCTCAGACCTAAAAACTCTCAGTCGTCAAAAGACTTCGTGTCCCAATTTTCCAACATCGTTAGGAATCTGGTTCGTCCCCATGGATTAGCCCGCCTGGGACTACCTTGCCCGTTGCTTGGCACAGGTATGGCTTTCCCTTGGTCGGTGATTCGTTCAGTAAGTTTAGCCAACGGTCACCTCCTTGAAGATTTGAAACTAGGCTTGGATTTGACTATAGCTGGACACAGACCAGTGTTTTGCCCAGACGCAAAAGTCACTGGGTATTTGCCGCAGCAGTCGCAGGCTGCTAAAAGTCAGAGAACCCGTTGGGAACATGGTCATTTACAAATCATGCAGAGTTATGTCCCTACCCTGCTCAAAGAAGCAGTTTATCAAAAAAGGTTCGACTTGTTGGTGAGCATTCTGGATTTGTGTGTGCCACCTCTATCTCTGCTTGTTGTTATTTGGTTAGGACTCATGGCAGTGACTTTGCTGTTTGCAGTCTTGGGAGTGTCATGGATACCAGCAGCTATTGTAGCTACAGCGGGACTTTGTTTCCTCATGGCAATTATGACAGCTTGGGCTAAGTTTGCTCGCCAAGACCTTCCTCTGTTGCAACTTTTAACTGTTCCTTTTTACGTTCTTTGGAAAATTCCAGTTTATCTCAAGTTTTTAGTGAAACCTCAAAGCGTCTGGGTTCGTACTCAAAGGGACAAAATATAGTCAAACAATGTTTAGCCGAATTAACCTTTCTCTTTCTAAAGTCAATCTATGAAAAAGAAAACTCTAAGTAAATTTTTAAGACTTGCCGAGAAAGGTTTTATAATATTAGGCTTAAGTTTCTTTGCAGGAGTATTTGGTGTACACGCTTTGGGTGCTGTGCTTCCAAACTTCGTTGTCACATTAGTCAGATTCTCTGTTTGGGGAATCTCAACCATTCTCGTTTGTCTCTTCTGGAAAAGTACGATAATTACAGCCGGTAGAGATAAATTACTGTGTCTATTAACGGTATTAGCCCTGGTATCATTTGTCTGGTCAGAATCTCCAGACTTTACATTGTTTAATACCAGAGATATGTTGATGATGACTTCCTTTGGCTTATATTTTGCGGCACGATTTAGCTTGAAAGAGCAGGTACAACTTGTTGCCTGTACTTTCTTTATAGGGAGTTTATTGAGTACAATTCTTGCCATTGGATTACCTTCCATTGGGATACATCAAGCAGATGGAATAGAATCTCATCCAGGAGCATGGAAAGGAGTATACGGACACAAAAATGGTCTTGGTAGCATGATGGTTTTAAGCGCATTAACTTTTCTTGCCTTGCCAAAAGAAAATTCAAATTTATATAAGTGGGGTGGTTTGAGCTTTTCGCTAGTCTTGATGCTACTTTCAACTTCAAAAACTTCTCTTGTTCTTTCTTTATTACTTATATTATTAATGGTATTCTATAGAAACTTTCGGTGGCAGGGAAAGATAAGCGTAATTTTCATAGATATTGGAATTCTGATTCTGGGATGTGTTGCTCTACTCATTTTCACTTATTGGGTAGAACTCTTAACTGGTTTAGGAAGAGACCCCACTTTAACTGGACGGACGCCCCTGTGGGGTGCTGTACTAGCTAGATTAATGGAAAGACCATTGTTGGGTTATGGTTATGCTGCGTTCTGGGCACCTAAAAGCAAGTATGCAATCGAAGCAGGTCATGCAATAGGGTCTGGTTGGGTTCCACCTCACGCTCACAATGGCTTAATTGATTTACTACTTGATGTTGGCTTCATTGGTTTATCATTTTTTTTAATGAGTTATTTCACAACCTTTGCTCAGGCATTGAAACGAGCTTATGCAACTATAAATCCAGAAGACCTTTGGCCTTTAGCTTATCTCTCCTTTTTAGCAATGAATAATGTGACAGAAAGTTATTTGATGCATTTAGCAAACGTGTATTGGGTTTTGTTTATAACAGTTGTTTTTACAATAAATCAGAAAAGTAAATTCAAGAAATTAACAATATAAGGAAGAAAAACTATTTATGTGTTATTGACAACCAATATTTCAAATGTCCATTACATAAGCTTTTATGGGCTTTACCCCTACCTACGATTTCTGTTTACGTGTAATTTAAAACTGTCTACAACATAGACGATTATTATAGGAGGTTTTACTTTGCAATCTATTGGAGTTGTTGTCATCGGACGCAACGAAGGAAATCGTCTCAGAACGTGCCTGTTATCAGTGATTGGAGAAAGGAGAACCATAGTTTATGTTGATTCTGGCTCAACAGATGGTAGTGTGGAGCTAGCCCGTTCCCTTGGTGTCCATGTCGTAGAACTCGATTTATCTATTCCATTCACCGCAGCTCGTGCTAGGAATGCAGGGTTTGAATATCTATTGCAAGTCAAACCAGAAGTTGAATTTGTCCAGTTTGTGGATGGAGATTGTCGGGTTGTAGAAGGATGGTTGGAATGTGCAGTGTATGAATTAGTTGCTCAACCTGACGTTGTCGTGGTGTGTGGTCGGCGTCGCGAAGAATTCCCTGCTCACTCTATTTATAACCGCCTGTGCGACATCGAGTGGAATACTCCCGTAGGTGAAGCTAAAGCATGTGGTGGTGACTCCATGATGCGAGTGAGTGCTTTGAAAAAGGTGGGAGGGTTCAACCCGACACTGATTGCAGGAGAAGAACCAGAACTGTGCTTGCGACTGCGTCAAGTTGGTGGCAAAATTTTACGTATCGATGCAGAAATGACATTGCACGATGCCCAAATCACCCGTTTTAGTCAGTGGTGGAAGCGCTCAATTCGCAGTGGTTATGGTTTTACCGAGGGGGCTTGGCTACACCGCAGTCCGGAACGGCTTTGGGAAAAAGAGAGTAAAAGGATTTGGTTGTGGGCTGTGTTTTTGCCTTTGTTGGCAATTGTCGGTCTATTGCCAACTCGGGGATTAAGCATACTGTTACTGTTAATGGCTCATACTTTGGTAATTTACCGAGTGTATCGCTCTACGCGCAAAAGAGGCTTTAAGTCAACAGATGCTATTTTTTACGCCCTGTTTTGTGCGATAGAGAAATATCCACAATTACTCGGAAAAATCCAATTTTACATCTTCAGGTACTTGAAACGACAGCGCACCATAGTGGAATACAAAAGTGCAGCTTCAGCCAGTTGAGACAAGCTTTCTTTTGTTTGTATGTATGTAGTGAGCGCTACTCTGCGAGAAGCCGCTGCGCGTCTACAGCGCTGAAGCGCTCACTACAAATGAATGCAATAAATCACTAATTGACAAAACACTATAACGGAGAATAAAAAATATCAATGGTAACAAAACTTAAATCAGCAGTCATTGGCACAGGGGCTATCTCCAAAGAACATCTCAGTTTTCTTTCCAAATCTGAGCGCGCACATCTAGCCACTGTTTGCGACCTTTCAAAAGCTTCTGCCAGGTATGCAGCCCGAAGGTTTGGTGCCGATTCGACTTACACCGACTATCGTCAGATGCTCGATGAGGTAAAACCTGACGTTGTACACATTCTGACTCCGCCCCATACCCACAAGCGGATTGCCAAGGACTGCTTGGAAGCAGGTGTACACGTGTTTTGTGAAAAGCCCATTACACCAACATACGATGAGTTCAAAGAACTTTGGACTTTTGCACAGTCTCATAATCGCTGGGTGATTGAAAACCAAAACTACTGCTTTAACGAACCAATTCTGGCTATTGAGCAATTAATTGCAGATGGTACTCTTGGTGAAGTGCAGGAAGTTGAAGTCCGCATAGGGCTTCCAGTTCGCGATGGAGGAGCATTTGCAGACGAAAATCTGCCGAATCCTATTCATAAAATGCCGGCAGGGGTGGTTCATGATTTCATTACACACTTGTGTTCCATGACAGTGCGTTTCATACCAGATTTTGAGCGCGTGAGTGCTGCATGGAGTAATCACGGTGGTGGAAACCTGTTCCGATATGATGACCTTGATGCGATCGTCATCGGAGGCTCTGCACACGCTCGGATTCGATTCAGTTGTCACACACCGCCCAAGACCTTTGCCGTTACGGTGCGAGGTTCAAAAGGTTATGCAGAAACTGATTTGTTTCAACCGCATCTGCGTTGTGTTATACCCCGCGCTGGAGAGTTGTTATCTCCGCTGATTAATCATTTTCTCAACGGATGCGATTTGGTTGGGGCTTCATTTACTAACTTTCGCCGCAAGATTATGCAACAAACGACATATGAAGGTATGCATCGCCTTTTAGACAAAACCTATGCAGCACTTATCGAAGGCAAAGCCCCACCAATCACTTTTGAAGATATGGAACGTACACATCAATTAGTTAACGCTTTACTATTGGAGGCAAATCGAGTTTGACACTCACCGACCTAAAGGTACGGTGATTCTTTAGAAGAAAACCAGACGACCTAGTCTAGTTTTGAACCATACTCATCTTACTGTTCTTACCACGATGCCTTTTTACGGATTGCCCGTTGCACCCAGAACACAGCAGCTGCTACAAGACTTTCTGCATACAACGCGGTGTCAATTGCGCCTACTCCCTCCGTCATCGACATTGGGCATACCTGCACATTAACACTTGCGAGTTTTACCCAAAACAGGATTAAGTTTTGGAACCCCCTACTCTTATTTCGTTGTCTAGGTACTAAAACTAACTTTTTGTGTTTTTTGATTCACTCACTAATCGCCCCATTTTCTACCTCCAGAAGTAAGCATATCCTTACGAATCCGGTGTTAGGGGGTTCCAACCCACGGCCAACTAGGTCAATGTGTCTTAAGTTACTTGTCACGATTTTAACACAGATTTCTAAAGCCGTCCTTCTAGGACGGGGTTTCAGACCCAGGAGTTTTCGATGAAGTTATTGATAACAGGAGCATCCGGTTTTCTAGGACAGTATGTTGTCGCTGAAGCACTGCGACGAGGACATAAAGTGCGTGCGGTTGTGCGACCATCTAGTAATGAAAAGCGTATACCTTGGCACAATGACCCAAATGTAGAACTGATCCGTATCGATTTGCGCCGCAAGGATGGTATTGCTGATGCTGTGCGGGGTGTGGATGCAGTGCTCCATTTGGCAGCCGTCAAAGATGGTGACTTTTACTCACGATTTGCTGGTACAGTCATTGCCACTGAAAACTTGCTCGATGCCATGATTGAGGCTAATGTGTTCAGGCTGGTTGACATTAGCAGCTTCTCGGTGTACAACTACTCATCCGGCAAAACAATTACTGAAGACACGCCCCTTGAAGACCATCCTCTTGAACGGGATGAATACGCTCAAGTCAAGCTGCTTCAGGAAGAACTTGTTCGCGAGTTTGAGCTCAATTATGGGGCATTGGTGACGTATATTCGCCCTGGAATGATCTATGGACGAGACTGCCTTTGGAATACCATTCTTGGGGCTAAATTGATCGGCAATTTATGGTTGAAAGTCGGCGGTCACGCACAGATGCCATTGACATATATTGAAAACTGTGCTGATGCAATTATCAGTGCTGCCGAGCGTGAAGAGGCAATTGGTCAAACTTTGAATATCGTGGATGACGACTTGCCGACTCAGAAAGTCTATGCCGAGAAACTGGCTCAACGCCTAGATTCTCTGCCCCGCACGATTCCCGTCAGTTTGTGGTTCTTGTACTTGCTAGCCTGGATTTTCTGGACTTACAACCAACGAGTGCTGAAGGGGCAAGCAAGGCTACCTGGTATATTTATCCCAAGGGCAATAGATGCCAGGTTTAAGCCGTTTCGCTATAGTAATGCTCGTGCAAAAAAAGTTTTAAACTGGAGTCCAAGGTATTCACTGGACACCGCACTTGACCGCTCTTGTAGCAATGCCGAACTGTTGGAAGTACCTGTGCCGACACCCTCGTTGCAACCTTTAGGAGGCTGAAGAGAATGCGGATTGCTTACCTAACTGGTGAATATCCTAGAGCAACGGACACTTTCATTCAACGAGAAGTCACAACGTTGCGAGAAATGGGTGTGGACGTACACACATTCTCTGTTCGCCGAACAGGGGATGAACACATGGTTGGGACAGAACAGAAGCTAGAGCGCGATCGCACTTTCTATATTCTTCCTCCCAATCCGATCAATTTATTGCTGGCGCACCTTGGTGTATTTCTTGCTTCCCCAAAAAGATACTTACAAGCAATCAAGCTCGCATGGTCAACCAGCCAGCCTGGGTTGCGAGGTGCGCTGTTTCAAGTCTTCTACTTTTTGGAAGCAGGTATCCTTGCCAAAGAAATCAAAAAAAGGCAAATTGTACATTTGCACAACCACATTGTAGAAGCTAGCGGTACCGTTGCAATGCTTGCCGCCGAAATGGGCGGTTTTACTTATAGCTTCACCTTGCACGGTCCCTACATCTTCTTCCGTCCACATCAATGGCGACTCGACGAGAAAATCAAGCGATCGCTGTTTGTGTGTTGTATCAGCCACTATGCTCGTAGTCAGGGAATGATATTTGCACCCACCGATAAGTGGAATCGAATGCATATCATTCATTGTGGTATCGACCCAGCGTTATTCGATGTCGTTTCTCACAACGAGTCAGGAAAACGCTTGCTTTTTGTGGGACGACTGGCTGCGGCGAAAGGCTTACCTATTTTGCTAGAAAGTCTTGTGGCTTTGAGGCGATCGCATCCAAATATATCATTGACAGTCGTTGGTGATGGTCCAGATCGTTCAAAGTTAGAACAAATGACTGCTCAGTTGGGATTGAGCCAGAATGTCAATTTCGTCGGCTATAAATCCCAAGCTGAAGTACGCAATTATTTGCAGCAAACCGATATTTTCGTGATGTCCAGCTTTGCTGAAGGAATACCAGTCGTGCTGATGGAAGCAATGGCGGCTGGTGTACCTGTCGTAGCCACCCAAATTGCTGGTGTTAGTGAGTTGGTAGAAGATGGTGTCAATGGCTACCTTGTTCCACCTGGAGACGCTGTTTCTATCGCGGAAAATATCGAAAAATTACTGAATAATCATAAACTTCGAGCAGCATTTGGCACAGCAGGTCGAGCCAAAGTCGAGAAAGAATTTAACATACACCATGAAGTTGCACGGTTACATAAGCTAATGAAGAGCGCTTTGCAAGGCGATATGGAACCCATTCGTCCCAATTATTTAGAAGAACAAGTTCACTTGACCGAATCTGACCAGGAACTGAAGTTAAAGCAGAATTTAATACTTACAAAATCAAAGGGGGGTTTGTACATATGAGATATCATATTGCACTACACCGTTCTATAGATATTGACGGCATTACCGAGGATGCTAAGGCACATAAATGTCCTCAACACTTAATGTGGATGCTTCGTCAAAGACTAAAAGCCACTGTGCATGAGCCAAAGTTAAATTCATCGTCACCACTAGACAAGATTCGCTCTAAGATATCGGGGCAACCTGAATACTGGGAACTAGCTCGAAGTTTATCTTCTGAGCTAGGAGAAGATGACGTCATTTTTTGCTTAAGTGAAGCAGTAGGTATTGAGATTGCTACTGTTTGTGGTGCTAAGAAAAATCGTCCCAAAATTGCTGTCTTTTTCCACAACATTATTCGACCTCGCGGACGTTTAGCACTAAAGCTCTTCGGTCTTGCGGATAAAATTGACTTATTCTTAGCCTGTTCTGGTTCTCAAGTTAAGTTCCTTCGTTCTTACCTGAATCTGCCTGAGTCTCGAGTTTCCTTTGTTTGGGCTAGTATAGATACTCACTTCTTCACACCTGGACCGACCTCTTCTGACAAATTACGTCCTGTGATTGTGAGTGTAGGTTTGGAAAAGCGAGACTACCAAACCCTTGCCAAAGCAACTGCAGACTTGGATGTTGATGTGAAGATTAGCGGCTTTTCACAAGATGCATCTCTACTAGCGCAGACCTTTCCAAAACAGATGCCAAACAATATGTCACGTCAATTTTACGAGTGGCCAGACCTCGTTCAGCTTTACCGTGATGCTGATGTTGTCGTGATTAGTCTTATTCAAAGTCAATGTGGTGCTGGGTTGCAAGCTTTAATGGAAGCAATGGCTTGTCGGCGACCTGTTATAGTCACCCGAACCGATGGACTGATAGATTATCTGTTACATCCAGGCAGTGTTACGACTATAAACCCAGGAGATGCTGATGAATTGCGGCAGGCAATTACTCATTTATTAAACCATCCTCAAGAAGCTGAAAAACAAGCCCAAATAGGTTACGAGCTAGCTTTGAAACGATATAACAATGAACAGTTTGTCGAAGTGATAGCAACAAAACTAGAATCTCTCAATCTCAATAATTACCCCCCGCCGATGCCTTCGGCACGCTACGCGAACGGCGTCCCCCCTTACCAAGGGGGGACTACAGGGGGGTGGAATTAAGCTCAACTTCATAGAGAAATGGTATAAGTCATCAACCTAACTTGATATTATTTGATGACGCATCATTTCCTCTATGAAGAGTATTATACCATGCATTAGTGTAAGAAATTATGAAATCTGTAAAACAACTTGCCATCCGTGGTGCAATTTGGACGATTGTTGGTTTCGGAGGTATTCAAATTTTACGGTTTGGCAATAATCTAATTCTAACTCGCTTGTTGGAACCAGAGTATTTTGGTTTGATGGCTTTGGTCACGACGATTAGAGTTGGTTTGGAATTATTTTCAGACGTTGGTATTGGTCAAAATATAGTCAACAGTAAACGAGGCGATGAACCTACTTTCTTAAATACTGCTTGGAGTATACAAGCAATTCGTGGAGTAGTGATTTGGTTTCTTTGTATACTTATTGCTTATCCAATTGCACAGTTCTACAATGACGTGCGCCTTTGGTGGCTAATTCCTATTGTTACACTGTCCTCAGTTATTGACGGATTTAGCTGTACTAGCGTACACACTCTCCATCGCCGGATGGTTCTGGGTAAGCTTTCCTTGTATGAACTGATCATGCAAGCAAGTTTTTTGTCTACCTTAATTCTCTTGGTTTGGTTTTATCCAAATATTTGGTCTTTAGCTATTGCACCGGTGATCGGAGCAATATACAAATTAGTCAGCAGCTATTGGTTAATCCCAAAATACTCCAACCACTTTGAATGGGAACCGGAAGCCGTCAAAGAAATTTTATCCTTTGGTAAGTGGATGTTCGTTGCATCCACGCTCATGTTTGCGGCGGAACAAACTGACCGCTTGGTTTTGGGTAAAATTTTGTCATTTGAAATGCTAGGTGTGTATACAGTCGCTTACACCTTGGCAAGCATACCCCGAGAAGTTATTAAACAACTTAGCTATAAAGTCATTTTTCCTGCAATTTCCCACCAATCTGACTTGCCAAGACCAACATTGCGAGCGAAAATTATCCGCCAACGCTGGCTGATGCTATTTACCTGTGCGATCGTATTAGCTGGTCTAGTCACTGTTGGTGACTTAGTTGTTGGAATATTGTACGACAAAAGGTATGCTGCTGCTATCTGGATGATGCCAATCTTATGCAGTGGTATTTGGTTTTCGCTGCTCTTCTATACTATTAGCCCTGCTTTATTAGCAATTAGCAAACCCTTATACTCAGCTCAAAGTAATTTCGCTCGATTTGGAATAATTGCTCTGGGTGTACCTTTAGCAAATTACAGTTTTGGTGTGCTAGGGGCTATTATTGTCATTGCATTCAGCGATGTACCTTTGTACATAGTTAACCTTTATGGACTTTGGCAGGAAAAACTCACTTGTTTTGCCCAAGATATTCAAACCACAGCCTTTTTTATCGCGGTACTTGCTCTATTTTTAGCCATTCGGAATCATTTAGGTTTTGGGCTACCAATTCAAACACTATTTTAAGTAAATATAAAAGCTGCTGTTTTGGTTAATTAAGAAGAACGCAGAACACAGAACGCAGTAATCAGAATATTCCCACAAGGAGAATCCGGGGGAAATGAATGCGGAAAACTTTCTTTTTCTCCACAAATAAATTTAGGGGCACCAAACCAATACGGCTGACCAGTACTCTTAATTTGTAACGAGAAACACGTTTAATATTCTGACGAATGATTCTGACGGATGATTCTTTCTTGGTCATAAAAAATCATGACAGCACTACATTTATTGAAGAGGTAATAATATGCGCCGTTGGCAATTGACAATCTTGAGTATTGTCATTGTGTTTGTTGTTGTCGTAGTAGGAGTAATAGGCAAAGGAGGGTCTAGTCAGGCGGCGTTTAGCGCAGGCAAAAACGCTACTAAACCAGTTTTGATTGCACAAAATTCTTATCCTACGCGGATCATGCTCCTTGGCGACTCCATTACTGCAGGACACGAAAATCAGAACGGCTACCGTCGCTTACTTTGGTTTTATTTACGCAATGCAGGTTATAACGTCGATTTTGTTGGGTCAACCCAATTCAATTGTAACGGACGTACACCTCTGTCAGACTTTGATCTAGAGCATGAAGGTCACTGTGGTTGGCGAGCGGATCAGATGCTAGAGCGTATTGACGAATGGGCGAGCCGCAATCAACCAGACATAGTGCTGATTCATGTTGGAACTATTGATCTTGCACTGGAACCGAGCGCAGAAAGTACAATCGAGGATGTACGTGGCATCATTCAAAAGTTCTGTAACAATAACCCATATGTGAAGATACTACTGGCTCAAATTATTGGGTGTGGGTACCCGGAGCGAATTCAACAGTTCAATTCGCTTATTCCAAACCTTGCAAGCGAAACATACACATCACAATCACCTGTGATAGTTGTGGATCAGTACAATGGTTTCGATGCAACGCTAGGCGTTGATACTTTCGATGGTTGCCATCCCAATGATACTGGTGAATGGAAGCTGGCTACCCGTTGGTTTGATGCTCTTAAACAGGTGCTTTAACTCCTAAAAAATACCTTCGCTGACAGCAAATTGAGCAACTAAATCAAAGCCGAAAGCGCAATTGCTCACAGCAAAAAGCAGGGCTTGTTGAGAATAAGTCAACAAACAAGCCCAATCATATCGCCAAGTGACATTCAAGCCAGGAGGACTGCGACCAGCTATGGACAAAATTAGGACTTACGCTAGGAAATACCAAATATGGGATATGAATTTCAAACGTTCAAACCTGATTTTTCGATCATCTTGAGCGCGATCGCGCAGAGTGCAGACGCAATGATGCGTATCGCCACCCATCTGACGGTAATTGTCAAAAGCCTGGAACGACCAAATTTTCTTCATACATATGATGTCTCATTTGTACAGTGCATAAATCCTAATTAAGTGAATTCTTGAATATTGCTTTTCAACATCTAGTTTTGTTGAACTCATAGCTTGAACCTAGACTTTATGGATATTCTAGCGTTTTTCTTTCTAAGATTAGACTTTAAAATTTAACCTTTCAGCTAGTACAACTACAGGCGAGTAGTTGAAGATTGAATAAAAGGACATTTATAAATTAGTAACATCACTGACAAGCGTGATAACATATAAAACAAGATTTAAAGAAAAGATACTCAAGATGTAAAAGCTAGTTGGTACTTTTTTCTTTGAACTTCAACGACCTACTTAGGTCGATAAAATCATCAACAAAGCCTGAGTTCGATATAAGGAAAACGGTTGCAAGATTTGCAGGACAAGGGTTAAAGCTCATTTAACAGATCGAAAAACTCTTAGGGTTATTGACAATTCAACCAAATTATTGATAACCAATATCAATAATTAATAATATTGCTTGTTGATAATAAAAACCCTAGGTTTGTTTTCGCCCAAACTTTGACGAGGTAAGGATTTGAAGCCATTTTCTTACGTCGAGTTCAGGTCAACCAAACAATTATTTATTGCTTAACACTCATGATAGAAAAGATTACTCATTGCCATCAAATTCTAGCGATAATTATATCGAAAGATTTTCACAAGCCAGGAATTCACTTCTTTACCCCTGACGAATTTTCTCAGCAAATAGCTTATATGAGTCATCCAAAGGGGAAAGTGATTCAGCCTCATACCCACAATCCGGTATATCGGGAAGTCATGTATACGCAAGAGGTTTTATTTCTCAAAAAAGGCAAACTACGGGTAGATTTTTATGACAACGAACAGCAATATCTAGAAAGCAGAATTTTGGAAAGTGGAGACGTCATCCTCTTAAGTTCTGGCGGTCACGGATTTGAAGTGCTTGAAGAAATTGAGATGATTGAAGTTAAGCAAGGTCCCTACGTTAAAGAACAGGATAAAATCAGGTTTATTGGGATCACTTCAGAACAAGCAAAAATAATGGAGTTAAACAAGGTTTGACAATGCCTATTCCTGTAAACGAACCACTCTTGAATGGTAACGAAAAGAAATACTTAAACCAGTGTATTGATACGGGATGGATTTCTTCTGAAGGACCATTTGTCGAACAACTTGAACAGCAATTTGCTGCCTGTGTTGGACGCAAATATGGCATTGCTGTCAGTAATGGTTCAGTTGCTCTTGATGCAGCAGTTGCAGCATTGGAAATTGGCAAAGGAGATGAAGTTATTTTGCCCACTTTCACAATTATCTCCTGTGCTGCTGCTATTGTCCGCGCTGGTGCAATTCCGGTTGTTGTAGATTGCGATCGCAACACTTGGAATATGGATGTTAGCCAAATTGAGGCAAAGATAACATCTAGAACGAAAGCAATTATGGTTGTCCACATCTACGGTTTACCTGTAGATATGGAACCAGTTTTAGCCTTGGCAGACAAGTATGGTTTATCTGTCATAGAAGACGCAGCTGAAGTGCATGGTCAAACCTATAAAGGTATTCCTTGTGGTAGCTTTGGCAACATCAGTACATTCAGCTTTTACCCGAACAAACATATCACTACGGGTGAAGGTGGAATGCTGGTCACAGATGATGAACACTTAGCACAAAGGTGTCGTTCGTTGCGGAATCTGTGCTTCCAACCTCAGAAACGGTTCGTGCATGAAGAGTTGGGTTGGAATATGCGAATGAGTAATCTACAAGCAGCGATTGGAGTTGCTCAGTTAGAGCGCTTGGATGAATTCATAGCACGTAAGCGACGAATGGGGCAAGTTTATACCGAGTTACTTGCAGACATCCCTAGTATACAGTTACCGTTGCTAGAGACTGAATATGCAACAAATATCTACTGGGTTTATGGTTTAGTCCTGAAAGACGAAATCCCATTTGAGGCTCAAGAAGTGATGCAGCGTCTTGGTCAGAAGAAAATAGGTACTCGTCCTTTCTTTTGGTGTATGCATGAGCAACCTGTGTTGAAAAAGATGGGATTATTTGAGGGAGAATCTTACCCCGTAGCGGAAAGACTCGCTCGTCGGGGTTTTTATATTCCTAGCGGGTTGGCACTGATGGATGAACAAATTGAACAAGTGGTACTGGCAGTTAAGGAAATATTAAAATGAATATTTTTAACAACTATGCCCGTTATTACGACCTTCTCTACCAAGATAAGGATTATGTTGGAGAAACCCAGTTTATTGAGCAGCTAGTAAAGACATATGCGCCAGAAACTCAGAAAATCCTGGACTTGGGTTGTGGCACAGGTATCCACGCAACTCTGTTGGCAAAGCAAGGTTATCAAGTTCAAGGAGTGGATATCAGTCAGGAGATGCTACAAAAAGCTAGCGATCGCCTCTCCCATCTTCCACCAGACTTAGTCTCTAGGTTGAAATTTACTCATGGAGATATTCGTACAGTAAGGCTAAATCAGACTTTTGATGTCGTCTTGTCACTGTTTCATGTTGTTAGCTACCAGACAAGAAACGAGGATTTGCTAGCAACTTTTGCTACAGTCAAAGAGCATTTGAAGCCTGGGGGAATTTTTATCTTTGATGTCTGGTATGGACCGGCAGTGTTGAGCGATCGCCCCACAATCAGAGTTAAACGTTTAGAAGATGAGCAAATTCTCGTAACTAGAATTGCAGAGCCAGTCATGCACAAGAATGAAAATTGGGTAGATGTAAATTATCAAGTCTTCATTAGAGATAAAAGTAGCAACGCTGTTGAGGAGTTACAAGAAATGCATCGAATGCGCTACTTATTTAAACCAGAAATTGAGTTGCTATTGCAGCAATTTCAGATACAGGTTGTTGCTTTTCGTGAATGGATAAGTAATCGAGAGGCAGGTTTTGATACCTGGGGAGTTTACTTTATTGGCAGAACCTGAATGAAAGTTGCTTTCACAAAGGTGTGGGGTTTAGGGCTGAGTGTGTGCCCATCAATTGAGGGGATTTAATCAGCAATAAAATTTTGTTTTCCCTATTAATAAATTAACTGGCTTGTACCATTTGGATGTAGGTACCAAGCAGTAACTTGGCAAGCGAGGGCGGCGGCGTTTATAACGACGGTGCCCTATCGCTAGTGTTTAGTACCATCACCCGCAACCAAGGCAGCAATGGTGGTGGTGTGTTTAACAGTGAACAGTACCAGCCGCAGTTATCAGTTAAATACGAGTGGTCGCGCGTCCCCCACCAAGAGCACCTTTATGCGTTGGTGTCAATACAACCACACCATACACCGTCAGGACTGATAACTGATAACTGATAACTGATAACTGATTTAATGATGCTTCGGGTACAGCTACGCGGAACACGATGATCGCTCGTAACCTGACAAGTTCTGGCGATATCAACCCTGATGTGTCAGCGGTGGTAGAGCTGATATCGGGGCGTTTGAATTGACCTTTGCCTAATGAATTTTCGCGGACGGCGCAACACATCGGCTGATTGATCTCGTCGAAAACGCCCCAAACGAGCGATCGCCTTTCAACCCTAATCAATCGGCTGATTTTTCATTGACCAGTACCTCTTGAGTACAAAAAAGCTTGTTTGGCGGTATTTACCGACAAATAGTCTCAACATCAACAACAATCAAAGGACATCAATTCATGGATTTCTCAACTGGATTTACTTCAGACAATCTTCAAGCTTCGCAAGGAGCACTCAATCCATCCGCCACAGCTAACTTTAGCTTTGGCACTGTGCCAGATATCATCAGTGGCGTAAACCTCCCAAGACCAGCCAGTTCCATCTATACAGTTAACAGCATCGCCGATGTGGTGGATGATAACGATGGCGTCACCACGTTGCGCGAAGCTATTAACTTTGCCAATGCTATTGCTGGAGTAGATTCAATTGTCTTTGACTCGTCGCTGTTTGCCTCTTCACAGACCATTTCTTTAACTTTGGGAGAACTAAACATCAACGACAGCTTGAATATCTTTGCTCCAATAGATCCGTTGACGAGTACTAATTTATTAACCGTCAGTGGTAACAATGCTTCACGAGTGTTTGAAATTGACACAACAGCAACGGTAAACTTCTTTGGATTGATTATTGCTGACGGCAGCGCGGGTGACAACGGTGGTGGGATTAAGAACAGTGGTACACTCACCCTAAACAACAGCATTGTTCGTAATAATACTGCAACCCTTAACTCGGGTAGTACCTATGGTGGCGGAATTTACAATACTGGTATTCTGACACTAAACAACAGCACCATCAGAGATAATAAAGCATCAGCATCTGGCTCTGCCTTCGGGGGTGGCATTTACAATACGGGTATTGTGACACTGAACGACAGTAACCTCACTAACAATGAGGCAAGTGGTTTCCTGAATGGCAGCGGAGGCGGTATTGACAACACGGGTACCTTAACGGTAAACAACAGTACCGTGAGCAATAACTCAGCACGTGGTGCATTCAATATAGCTGACGGCGGTGGTATCAATAACAGCGGTGGCATTGTGACAGTGAGCAACAGTACCCTGAGCAGCAACTCAGTAGCAGCCAGGGGCACCAGCAGCGGTGGTGCTATTAATAACAGCGGTGGCACTGTGGCAGTGAGCAACACCACCCTAAGCAACAACTTGGCAGCAGGTAGGATAAACAGGGGTGGTGGCATTGTAAACTTGAGCGGCAGTATTCTTGAACTGAGTAACAGTACCGTTATCGGCAATCAGGCAAGAGACAATATAAGCAGCCTTGCTGGCGGTATCTTGAACGGTGGCACTTTAAGGCTGAGTAACACTACCGTGGGGAGTAACTCGGCAGTATCTGGTGGTGGCATTTATAACATTGCAAGTGGCACTGTCACGATAAGCAACAGCACTATAAACGGCAACTCAGCCGACTTCACAGGTGGCGGTATCTATAACGCAGGCAGCCTAACTGCGAGCAATAGCACTATCAGCGACAACTCGGTCTTCCGGGGCGTTCCTTATGGTGGCGGCATCTTTAACAACGGCACCCTGTCCCTAGTGTTCACTACCATCACCCGCAATCAAGCCGCTAATGGTGGAGGGGTGTTCAATGATGCTTCTGGTACAGCAAGAGTGCGGAATACGATTATCGCCGCCAACCTCCTCACCATAGGTGGTATCAACCCCGATGTCTCAGGCAACTTCACTAGCAATGGCTACAACTTGATTGGCGACGCCACAGGAAGCACTGGGTTTGGAGCCACAGGAGACATCATTGGCACCAGCAGTAATCCGATTGATCCCCGTCTAAGTGCCTTGAGTTTCAATGGTGGTCCCACAGCAACTATTGCCCTGCTCCCAGACAGCCCAGCGATTAATGCAGGCGATCCAACCCTGCTGCCAGGTGACCCCACAACCGACCAGCGCGGTAATCCTCGTGTGAGCGGTGGTAGAGCCGATATCGGGGCGTTTGAATTGACCTTTGCCTAATAAATGCTCTCGCTATCGGGGCGCAACAGACCAGTTGATTTTTCTGGTTGCAAACGGGCGATTGGTGCCCACTGCCTCCGGCAATCCCACTCAGTGCCCACCGCAAGGGGGCGATTGCGCGGAGTGCAGCGCCCCCTTGCGATGGATCGCACAAAGTGCCCGGATAAAGGCTCTGATCGAAGCGCAGCGAGGAATTCAGTAGTCAGAATAATCAAAGGATGCAAGCCCCTAAAAAAATTCATTCTAAAAAAATTTTTGTCATCCGTAACCAGCAAATACCAGTACTTAGCACCAATGTTGTAACAAGTCTTTTATACTGTGTTATATTTTTTATTTATGGAGTCTCAAATCTTACTAAAATTGATTGACTTTAACATTTTGTACTGAGTCAATTTAGGTATAGATTCATTTTTCAGCTATATAATCATTTATACAGAAAATATAGCCGGAAAAAAGTTTTGCAATACCACATAGCTTTAATCCCGACCTGTAACCTAGAAGGTATCACCCAAAATGCTCTCGCGGGAAAATGCCCCAACCATGTAATATCGGCGATGAGTCAGCTTTTAGGGGCAACAGTTTATCAACCAGGCTCCGAACCTGTGTTGCTTATAGATAAAATTCGTGCAATGATTATAGGTCATCCTGAACACTGGGCTTTGGCACGCAAGTTGTCCTCGGTGGTTCAAGAGGACGATGTCATATATTGCACAGGTGAACACGTGGGCATTCCAATTGCCGCTCTCTGCGGTGCTAAACACAAGCGACCTAAAATTGTTGTATATAGCCACAATCTAAACCGACCACGAGCTCGTCTGGCATTGAAGCTGTTCGGTATAGCAAACCGCATTGATTTATTTGTGACCACGGTTCGTTCGCAAGCTCAATTCCTTCGCCAGTACTTACGCTTACCTGAGAACCGTGTCTATCTATTTTTGTCACAACCTGTAGACACATCCTTCTTCACACCAGGACCGGCTTTTCAACACAAACTTCGTCCAATTATTGGTAGCGGAGGTTTAGAGAAACGGGACTATCGAACTCTGGCTCAGGCAACTCGATATTTGAATGTTGATGTAAAGGTTTGTGCTTTTTCGCCCAGTACAACCGCATTAAAACGGGCGTTTCCAAAAGTTATACCAAGTAATATGTCGTTTCGCTTTTACGACTGGTGCGAGTTATTGCAGCTTTACCGCGATTCTGATGTAGTTGTCTTAAGCCTTTTTGAAAATAACCGCGAAGCTGGGCTCACCACTCTGTTTGAAGCGATGGCTTGTCGGCGACCTGTAGTGATCACTCGCTCCTCAGGAATTATTGGCGACCTTATTGACTCGGGTATCGTTACTGGTGTGAATCCCGGTGATCCTGTAGAACTCAAGCAAGCAATCGAGAACCTCTTAAATGCTCCGGAAAAAGCTAAGGCTCAGGCTCAGCGAGGTTATGAACTGGTAGTCAACCAATTTAATCATGTTGAGTATACTCAAGCTTTGGTGACAAAACTTATCTCCACATTTGGGAGTATAAATAAGAAGTCATTTTCTTTGCTATAAACTCTACAAGCTATGACGGTCGAAAAACTTAACAGTTATCAGCAGTTGACTATTCAGGCACCTACAGTTTGGTCACGCACGGTAGAACTGACCATAATCAATGTCATAGGATCAATTCCTCGTCCACTTGGCACTCTACTGCGACGCCTAGCTTACCGTTCAATATTTGCTCGCATGGGTCGGAGAGTTTACATTCAAGCAGGGGTTGAGTTACTTGGAGCTAGTTCAATTGAAGTTGGTGATGATATTAAAATCCTCCGGGATGTGCGCTTGGAAATTAGACACCCAAATAGTTTACTACGTATTGGCGACAGGGTTTGTCTTGATCGCGGTGTTGATATCAGAGCTACAGGTTCTGATTGCCTGATTGAAATTAGCCACGACTCCTACGTGGGACCATATGTTTGCATGGCTGGTCCTGGTCATATAAAAATTGGTAAGAATTGCCAAATCGCCTCACATACAGGTATCTACGCTAACAATCATAGAGAATATGGATTAAGCCGTGAAGGAATTGAAATTCAGGACGATTGTTGGATAGGCAGTGGAGTTAGAATCTTAGATGGAGTGACTATAGGTCAAGGCAGTGTCATTGGAGCTGGAGCAGTTGTTACCAAAAATATCCCTCCTTATTCGATAGCAGTTGGGGTACCTGCAAAAGTGATAAAACTGAGTAAGGGAGGTGTAGCTTAAGAACTCAATATGCAGAACACAAAATTTACTCCAACAGCGCGTAGTTATATAACTAAAGGGTTTTGACGTTTGCTTGTTGCTACCGTTCAAGAAGCCGTCCTATTGTACCTATATTGGCTACGCGTGTAGGGAAGTCGGCTCCTAACCTGTGCACAAGCGTTCATTAGGCGCTTGCCGCACGTACTTTATCAACAGGGGCATTGTTAAATTAACCGCAGCATAAGGTTTTGGATTTACTGTTTGTAGAAATCCTTATTAATAAGATGTATATTAATACTAATCAACAAGACATACGTGTATCTACTTAATATTAACCTTTAAATAACCGTGGAAGAACTTCTAGAAGCTGTAGAACAAATTCTCGAAGACAAGCCTCTTGGTTCCATTCAGCAGTTTGTACTCTACCAATCCTGGCTGGGGAAAACTTACACTGAAATGGCGCAAGGCTCAGGCTATGGGAGCGACTACATTAAAGAAGTTGGCTCTCAATTGTGGCAAGACCTTTCAGATGCACTAGGAGAGAGGGTAACCAAAAAAAACCTACACTTAGTCTTGACAAAATTCCAGCAAGACTGGATGAGTCAGGATAATTCAGAGCCTCAGCGCGAGTTGAGAGCAGGTTCTAGTGCACAAAGGGGTTTTTTAGATTTAGTTTCAGTGAGTAAGCTGGACTTTCCCAGCGGTCCTGTGCCACTGAGTTCTCCTTTCTACATCAATCGCCCTCCGCTCGAAGAACTTGTTTACGCTGAAATTATGCAACCAGGTTGCTTGCTGCGGATCAAAGCACCTAGGAAGATGGGGAAAAGTTCACTGCTCAACAGGATTATTGCTCATGCAAAGGTGCAGGGTTATAAAACCGTTTCTTTGGACTTTCAGGAAGCTGATGAAGCTATTTTTGCTTCACTGGATAAGTTTTTGCGTTGGTTCTGCATCAACGTCAGCAGGCAGTTGAACCTCGCCCCGAACCTGGATGATTACTGGGATGCAGAAATGGGCAGCAAAGTGAGCTGCAAATTCTATTTCGAGGGGTATCTACTGGAGCAAATCGATAGTCCTATAGTCTTGGCTTTGAACGAAGTCCATCGGGTTTTTGAACATCCTAATATTGCCCAAGACTTCTTGCCAATGCTGCGATTTTGGCACGAGGTGGCAAAGCAGGATAGAACCTGGCAAAAAGTACGCTTGGTGGTGGTTCACACTACAGAAATCTATATCCCGCTCAAGCTGAACCAGTCCCCTTTCAATGTTGGGCTAACAGTTCCACTGCCACCGTTTACCATAGCGCAAGTACAGAATTTGGCTATTGAGTATGGAATAGATTGGGCAGCTTCCTCCGAAGGGGCGCAACGCTTAGCAGCGTTACAAACAATGATTGGCGGGCATCCCTATCTGATAAATCTGGCGCTTTATCATTTGTGCCAGGAGGAAATGACGCTGTTGGAGTTATTACAAACAGCTTCTACACCAAGTGGAATTTATAGTCAGCATTTACGAGAACTCTTAACCCTACTCCAAGCTGATCCACAATTGATGTCTGCAATGCAAGAAGTTGTGATGGCTGATGAAAGTGTGCAGTTCGATGCGGGCGCACCAAGAGGCGCGGCTCTTAGCGCGATCGCCGCATACAAACTAGAAAGCATGGGTTTGGTTCAACTAGATGGCAATCAAGCTCGCGCTAGCTGCGAGTTGTACCGCCTTTATTTTAGCCAGCAACTCTTAAGGCAAAATGACGATCATGCTTCTGCAAATCTGTTGAAGGAACAACAACAATCTAATGACATCAGTGAAGCTGATGCACTGAGTCAGTTCGTCCATCTACACTACTTCAGCCAATATCTCGAAACCCAGTGGCAGCAGTGGCTGACAGAAGCGACAATGCTATCTGTGATTGTGTGTGAGATTGACTACTTTAAGTTTTACACGGATACTCATGGGTATACAGCGGGAAATAGTAGTTTACAGCGAATTGCTAGTACTATCCGCGAGGGTATAAAGTATAAAGCGACTCTCGTAAGCCACTATGAGGGGACAAAGTTTGCAGCGGTGTTGCCCCAAACGCCCGGCGATATTGCTGTAGACATCTCCGAAAACATTCGAGAGGGGGTTGAGCAATTGGCTATAGCCCGTGCTTCCTCTGTCCTATATTCAGAGCAGGAGGGACAAACACGCTTGGCGAACCCAGAAGCAACGCTGGCGCTACGTGTAAGCGAGGGAACGAACTCCGCGCGCCAACGGGCGATCGCTCAGGCACAATTTCAATTTGATGGATTTCCGGCTCCTGTCCTTACTGTTAGCTTAGGCATTGCAACTGCAATACCCAACCATGAAAACTCACCCGTAATGTTAATGGCTGCTGCTGAAGAAGCTCTCTTCCAGGCAAAAAGAAAGGGGCGTAATTGCGTGGCTTTAAACTCAGTTTTATCTGAAGACAATTAACCAAAAGAACTCAGAACTCCGCAGCTAGGAACTCAGAATGGCTCTTGGGACGACTGGCAGATGAGTACAGGAGTTTAACAGTGAACAGCTACCTACGCAGTACCAGCCGCAGTGAGAAGATTGACTTGGGACATCTTGATACTGCGGTTACTTGATAACTGATAACTGATTTTTGATAACTGATAACTGATAACTGATAACTGATTTAAGTTGCCGATACAAACACCTTGATTTATAAAGAAAAGGAATTTAGAATTAGAAGTTTACAGCAGTTTTCTGCAGGGTGGGCATTGCCGCACAATATCTCAAATTCTCATCATATAAGCTCAAAAGCCCTGAAATGTAAATTGAATGAAAAGTTATCGATACCAAGTTGGCGGCACGCTAACGACTGATGCTCCTTGCTATGTTGAGCGAAGAGCAGATGTAGAACTCTACGAAGCCTTGAAGCAGGGTGAGTTTTGCTATGTCCTCAGTTGTCGGCAAATGGGCAAATCCTCACTCATGGTGAAAACAAAGCATCGCCTGCAACAAGAAGGCTTTAAGTGCGCGACTGTCGATATGACCAATATTGGCTGTGAAAATATTACTCCCGAACAGTGGTATAAGGGAGTCGTAGGTGACTTATGGATGGGTTTTAAACTGATAGGAAAGGTCAATTTAAAAACCTGGTGGCAAGAGCAGAATGATCTTTCTTTACTTCAGAAACTGAGCCGATTTATTTCGGAGATACTGCTAGCTCAGTTTCCTAATGAAAGATTGTTTATATTTATTGATGAAATTGATAGTATTCTAAGCCTTGATTTCTCTGTTGATGACTTTTTTACCTTGATTCGCTTCTGCTACAATAATCGAGCGCTTTCTCCAGAATATAATCGTATTACATTTGCAATTTTCGGAGTTGCAACGCCAAGAGACTTAATTCAATATCGAAATCATTCGACTCCATTTAATATTGGGAAAGCAATCGTTCTACAAGGTTTTACATTTCATGAAGCTAAAGTCCTCGCTCAGGGACTGGAACTCAACGGTAACAATCCCCAGAAAGTTTTAAAAGAAATATTAGCTTGGACAGAAGGACAACCTTTTCTCACACAAAAGCTGTGTCGGTTGTTGGTGAGTTCGGCTCAAGAAGTTTTCAGTGACAATCTCAAAATGCTCCCTGGGACGGAAGCATTTTGGGTGGAAAGTGTGGTAAAGTCCCGCATAATCAACCACTGGGAATCACAAGATGAACCCGAGCATTTGCGGACAATTCGCGATCGCCTGCTTAGAAGCGAACAATCTGTCGGCAGATTACTAGGAATTTATCAGCAAATCCTCCAAGGAGTTGAAGTCCCAGTCGATGACTCTCGAGAACAGGTAGAATTGTTGCTGTCTGGGTTGGTTGTGAAAAAGCAAGGTTTTCTGAAGGTAAAAAACCGGATTTATCAAGAAGTTTTCCACCTAGAATGGGTGGAAAAACAATTAGCGTATCTGCGTCCCTACTCTCAAGCCTTCGATACCTGGGTTGCTTCAAACCAACAAGATCAATCCCGGTTATTGCGCGGACAAGCTTTGATTGATGCCCAAACTTGGGCGCATGGCAAAAGCTTGAGCAACCTAGATTATCGGTTTTTAGCCAAGAGTGAAGAATTTGATCGCGCAGAAGTTCAACAGGCATTAGAGGCGGAACGTGCTAAAGAAGCTGAAGCACGACTAGTAGAACAGCAAAAAAGGCTGGCTCAAGAGAGACAAGCAGCTAAAATCGTAACACTCCTCCTGGTAGGCATGACTATCAAGCTTGTGATTTCTTTATGCTGGGGAGCGTCGCTTTTACAAAAAATTCATAGCCTCGAAGCAAAAGTTAAATCTACTCAGACAAGCCATCAGGGTAAAGCGACAACTGCAAAGATTGAGTGTGGTGGACGCTGACCAAAATTAATGGGATACAAGCCCCGTCCTTCTAGGACGGCTTTTTATTGATTAATTCATCAACATAATCCCTAAGCTTATTCTGCCAGTCAGGAATATCTTTAAGTGCTTGTTTTTGTCCAATGCGTCCTTTGAAGCAAATAGGCTCATTATCCAAGGGACTACTACTAGTAAATCCGAGCTTATGCTTTTTCTGGAAAGTCATTGCGCTAACCTGTATCTATTGGTATACTCATAAAGATAGCACGTTAAAGACATTCATGAAAGCCAGGTATCAATTCCGTTTCTACCCAAACGACCAACAGCAACAGCTTTTAGCTCAGTTGTTTGGTTGTGTTCGTGTGGTTTGGAATGATGCTTTGGCTTTGTGCAAGAAGTCTGAGAAGTTGCCAAGTAATAACGACTTGCATTCATTTAGTAATTACTCAAGCAAAGAAAACATTGGAACGGGAATGGCTGTCTGAGGTTTCTAATATCCCGTTGCAACAGTCTGTTGCGGATTTGGGAGTTGCCTACAAAAACTTTTTTGATTCCCTTAAGGGTAAGCGGAAAGGCAAGAGACTAGGTAGTCCTAAATTTAAAAAGAAAACTAATCAACAGTCAGCACGCTTTAGAATTGGCGGTTTTTCCATCAAAGGGGATGAGGTTTACTTGGCTAAAATTGGCAACGTTAAACCGATTTGGTCAAGAGTTTTACCTTCCGCACCAACAAGCGTTACTGTTATTAAAGACTGCGAAGACCGCTATTTTCTCAGTTTTGTAGTAGAAATTGAACCCGTTCAAACCGATGCCAAAAACCAAAGCCTCGGAATTGATTTAGGGATTAAAACTTTTGCTGTAATGAGTAATGGTGAGAAAGCGGAAAGCCCAGATTATTCAAAACTAGATAGAAAAATCCGCAAACTTCAAAAAAAGTTAGCACGTCAACCCAAAGGTTCAAAGCGCAGAAACAAAACTCGAATTCAAATTGCAAAGCTGCATAACAAAATCGCGGATACCCGTAAAGATTTCTTGCACAAGCTATCTACTAAAGTCGTTAGTGAAAACCAAGCTATCATTTTGGAAGATTTAAATGTGTCGGGAATGGTGAAAAATCGCAAACTTGCCAGAGCTATTAGTCTTCAGGGATGGAGAGAATTTAGAACGTTATGCGAAGCTAAATCACAGAAGTTTGGTAGAGTTTTCCATGTTATTAGTCGCTGGGAGCCAACAAGCCAGATTTGTTCTGAATGTGGCTACAAATGGGGCAAACTCGGCTTAAAAGTTCGGGCGGTTCAATGCTTGAATTGTGGGGCTGAACACGACCGAGACGAGAATGCAGCGAAAAATATAAACAAAGTCGGGACAGGGCATTGCCACGACTCTAAACGGACACAGAGAGAAGGTAAGACTGGTTCGCCAGCACATCTCAGTGAAGTGTCAAGAATCACCGACCATGCGCGGGCGGTGAGTATGTCAAATTAAGATTTATCTTATTTCATTAAAAGACAACCGATCTGTTGGTGCCTTAGGATCTTTACTAGCAAAAGCGCAATATGCCTGTGGATTGACTTTTCCATAATTCTTGAGGAAATCAACACAACTGGGGCGATCGCCAAAGGTGGCTACGTAAACTACAAATAAACGCGTACCTACCACATTTGGATAATCTCGTATCCAAAACACACCTGTTTGAGGATAACCAGTCCTTTGTAAAGTTTTTGTTTCCTCCATAGCAGATTGTAAATTTGGGAAAGTAGAGTCTGCTATGAAATGGAAAGAACTAGGCAATGTCGCACTATTTATATTTGATTGTTCATAACTTTGCACTCTTTGAGAACTGGTCGTTACAGGTAGGGAAGGAGATAATGTAAAAGGGGTTTGTGAACCTTGCGGTTTTGTAACTAACCCAGATGAAGCTTTTTTATTTTGTGCTGTAGGTTGGGGAAAGTTTGTTAACAAAAGACCAATAATTATGGATGTACCGAATACTGCACCTGTGATTAACATACCGCCAAGAAACATAGCGTTTTGTCTTCTGTTTTGACGGGCAGATTTGAGAGTTACAGGAACAGCCTGAGGAGGTGGTTGAGTCAAGTTACCCACCCTAGATGGAAGCGATTTTGCAATATTCGCAAGAGCATAGAGCATTGCTTTTGCGCTGGGGTAGCGCTCCTTGGGATTAAACCGGATGGTTTTATCTAACACTGCTGCTAAAGGAGGACTCACACCATCCCGCTCCCAAAGACTCTCGCCTGTGTAGGAATCTGTATTCATGTGTTGCGGCAATTGTCCCGTCAGCAAATAAATAGCTGTTAACCCAAGACTATACAAGTCACTGGCAAAAACTGGACGCCCTGCTGCTTGTTCGCTAGGCATAAACCCTGGTGTTCCAACGATAATTGAACTGTTAACAGTTCCTTGAGTGTTCAGCACTGTCCCCATCGTTTCTCGCACCGCACCAAAATCAATCAAAACTGGTTTGCTATCAGATGAGCGCAGCATTATATTGTCAGGTTTAATATCGCGGTGGATAATGCCTTTGCTATGGACATATTCCAGCACCTCTAACAGACTGATGAGAATCGAGACAACCTCACTTTCGCTCAAACATCCCCTTTGTTGGACTTTTTGAAGTAGGGTTTGTCCATCGATCCATTCCTGTACTAAGTAGAATTGTCCAACCGTTTGAAAGTAAGCGTACAGAGTGGGAATTTGATTGCTCGCTCCTCCCAGTTCTTCTAAAATGGCAGCTTCCCGTTGAAATCGCTTTTGTACCAGTTGGTAAACCTGAAAATCATGATTAACAGGCTTGAGTTGTTTAATCACACAACGGCGTCCCGAAGGCATTTGCGTATCTTCTGCTAAGAATGTGTCGCAAAATCCACCAGATCCAAGTACGCTGATAATCCGATAACGCTCGCTCAATAATACTGGTATCTTTATGTCTTCCTGACTCATAATTTTTTATCTGTAAGCACTCTGGATAACTAATAAGCTACAACGGCGATTTCCATCACCTAAGTGGGAAATAAATTTTTGTATATTTTTTTACTTAAATTTTAATATTTTGTGTTAAAATGATAATTTTGTTTCAATTAAAGTTATGTATAGGAGAATATCACAGATTGGTATTTGGAGAAATGATTAAAGTATAGATAATACAGTACGGATTTTTATGAAAAATAAGTGGTTTTTCATACTTTGTCACGATTCAAGTTAGAAAAGTAGGAAAAGTAGGAAAAGTAGGAAAAGTAGGAAAAGTCCGAAAAATTTCTATAGAGTTAGTATAAAAATTATTTTGTTATGGAGTAATCTCAGCCAATGGTCGTACGTTAATATGCGTAGGTAACAATTATTTCAATAAATTTCAATAATATGATGCCAAGGGCTAGCAACAGTAATGGATTTAGTGCCATTGAATGAATAAAAAATCAGTATAAAAGCACAAAAAAGTTAAATTTTATAAAATAATTTTGCTTGAGGTTAACCTGATGCTTCAGGGAGATTTAGTTCTCAATAGCACATACGACTCGCGCCTTGTAGGGCTTTCGATTGTGATTGCAGTCCTTGCCTCATATACCGCGCTTGATTTAGCTGGGCGGGTAACGGCAGCGAAGGCATCGGCGAGAATTGCTTGGTTAATTGGTGGCGGAATCGTCATGGGCATTGGTATCTGGTCGATGCACTTTGTTGCCATGCTTGCCTTCAGTCTGCCGATGCCGATGTCCTACGATATGTGGACTGTGTTGGTTTCCATGCTGCCTGCGATTATCGCTTCTGGAGGTGCGCTTTATCTCGCCAGTGAAGAAGTGTTAAGTATCTGGCAATTGCTGATTGGCGGTATCCTCATGGGTATTGGCATTGCGTCAATGCACTACATCGGAATGTACGCGATGCGGATGGAAGCAACTACCGGGTATGATCCGTTGCTGTTTGTGCTTTCTGTGGCGATCGCCATTGGTGCATCAATTGTCGCATTATGGATGGCGTTCCAACTCCGCAGGCAGACCAGCACAAGTGTCGGGAGGACAAAAATTGGCAGTGCGCTTGTTATGGGAGCAGCAATTGCTGGGATGCACTACACAGGTATGGCAGCAGCTAACTTTAAGGCGACTAATCCACGAGCAATCATTACGCCCCAGGCGATGACACACTCCCTCACCTGGCTGGCTGTTAGCATTGGCGTGGCTACCGTTGTCATCTTGGGTTTCGCGTTGATGACTTCGTTTGTCGATCAGCGTTTGGCTGCTTCTGCAAAGCTTTTAGAACAGCAAGAAATTGAAACTCAACGTTCACAGTTGTTTACAGAAATTACCCTACGGATTCGGCGATCGCTTAAATTAGAAGATGTCCTCAACACAAGCGTCAACGAAGTTCGTCAAGCATTAACAACAGACCGTGTCATTATCTATCGCTTCAATCCTGATGGTCGTGGTAACATCATCGCCGAGTCAGTGGCAGATGGTTGGGTGAAAACCTTAGGACAAAAGGTTAATAACCCTTTTCGGGAAGATGACATAGAAATGTACAAAAATGGTAGAGTCCGAGCTACCAACAATGTTTCCAGAGCGGGCTTTACAGATTCCCACAAAAAAATTCTAGAAGATTTTCAAATCAAAGCAAATTTAGTTGTACCGATTTTCAATAATAGTCAGCTTATAGGGTTATTATGTGCTCATGAGTGCTCTAGACCTCGGAATTGGCAAAAGTCTGAAATTGATTTATTTAGACAACTCGCAATTCAAGTTGGAATTGCCTTAGAACAAGCCAATCTTCTAGATGAACTTCAACAAGCACAAAGAGTGTTGCGGCTTCGCGATCGCGCCATTGCAGCAGCGAGTAACGCCATTTTCATTACTGACGCGCATCAAAAAGACAATCCGATCATCTTTTGCAATCCTGCTTTTGAAACAATCACAGGCTATTCATTAGAAGAAGCGCTTGGGCGCAACTACCGATTTTTACTAGGAGGCGACACAGGGCAAACGACTGTTGAACAAATACGCGACACAGTGAGCGATTCGAGTGAATGCCAAATTGTGAAGAATTACCACAAGGACGGTACCCCGTTTTGGTGTGAATTAACGGTTTCTCCAGTGCGAGACGCATTTGGACGAGTCACAAATTTTATTGGAGTGGTATCTGACATTACCTTACGCAAGCAGGCAGAAGAAGTTTTAAGGCATAGTAAAGAAGCTCTGCAAAGTCAGCTTTTAGAACTTATTAGTGACGTTAAAGAAGCAACCAATGGCGATTTAACTGTTCGAGCTAAAATTTCAGTCGGTGAAATTGGCATAGTTGCTGATTTTTTAAATACCATTATCAACAGCTTGCGGCAGATTGTCACTCAAGTCAAAACAGCGGCACATCAAGTGAATGCTTCTGTTGGGGAAAACTCTGGTGCCATCCAGCAATTGGCGGATAAAGCGCTCACACAAGTCAGCGATATTACTCGCACCCTTAAGGAAATCGATAGTATGACTGTCTCGATTCAAGCAGTCGCTGAGAACGCCTACCAAGCAGCACAAACGATTCACACGACCTCTAACAAAGTAGAGACCACTGGAAAAGCAATGGATTTGACTGTCAACAGTATCTTGAGTATACAACAAATCGTTGCTGAAACAGCCAACAGGGTGAAGCATGTGGGCGAAACTTCGCAAAAAATCTCCTCCCTTGTGTCCTTGATGAACCAAATCGATATGCAAACCAACTTGCTAGCGATCAACGTTGGTGCTGAGGCTGCGTGGATGGGTGATGCAGGTCGAAACTTTGTCGCAGTCGCGGAAGAAATTGCTCAATTGGTTGCCCAGTCTCGCGAAGTGACCAAAGAAATTCAACACATCTTCGAGAACATCCAATTGGAAACAAGCGAAGTGGTTAAAGCCATAGAACAAGGAACAACCGAGATGGTGGAACAAGCAAATGTTGTCGAAGATGTTAAGCTTAACCTCACGCAGATTTTAGAAGTCTCTCGCCAGATTGACTATTTAGTGCAGTCGATTTTTACAGCAACAATATCTCAAACGCAAACATCTCAAACCGTTGTGTCGTTGCTCAAAAAAGTTGCCCAAGCCTCAGAACGCACTGCAGATTCGTCTGGTATGGTGTCTCGCTCTCTACAACAAACATTAGAAGTGGCACAGCAGTTACAAGAGTCTGTCGGGGTATTTAAAACAGGAGCACAGAGCAACTAATAGTATTAGTAAGTTAATATATTCCTGATGGCTTACAGCGCTTTTCAAATAAATAAACCACGTTCTTTGGGGCACGGCAATGCCGTGCCCCTACAAAAATCTGTGGTTCAATTAACTGAAAATAGCTGTAAAATATCAGTCTCTAAAGGTTCACGCGTAGGATACCTGATGCTCAAATAAGCGAACCAATAACTGATATTATCAATAGTTCAGTTTTTCAGTTCGCTCTTTGAGAAACCGAATTTGGCATCAGTTTTATGATTGAACTTCAGAATATAATTAGTAACTTTCCCAGTGGAATCGTGATGAGTGTTTCTGTAGAGAAAAAGATTTGTTTTCTTTGAATTCAAAAAATATGATGATTAAGAGAAATTTTCAAAATAGAGTCTCTTGGCAAAAGCGCCTACAGTATAACTTTGACAACTTTATGTCGAAGGGAGGATTTTCTGTCTTTCTGGCATTATTGTCATTGTTTTTTGGTGCTTTTGTTATCATGACAATTGCCCGTTACATCTCTGAATTGTTGTTTCCCAATGAAAATTTGGAAAATTCCCCGGATTTGTACTGGGACGTATTCGTGCAGTTGATCGGGTTAAGAGACACAGGAGACAATGCCAATTTTGCGACTAAATTTGTTGGTGTTATCACGATTTTTGTTGGCTTAGTGTTGTTCTCCAGCCTCGTAGCCTTTATTACCCAGCAATTTGAATCAAGACTCCAGTTACTGCGTAAAGGTAAAAGCCCTGTAGTAGAAGAGAACCATACCTTAATTTTAGGATTCACCGACAGAATTATAGATATTCTTAGAGAGTTAGTATTCGCTAATGAATCCGTTGCAGACGCAGTCGTTGTTATCTTATCTCAACAAGATAAAGAGGAGATGGATGATTTCCTCCGCAATAATTTAGGTGAACTCAAAACTACACGAGTCGTGACTCGCAATGGCTTAACGACTAATTTAAATGACCTAAATAAAGTTGGAGTCAAAGTTGCCAAATCGGTGATTATTTTGAATGATGCCAAAGCTTCAGATCCTGAAGAAAGCAAGACTTTAGCTGATGCACGAGTTGTCAAAGCCATCCTAGCAGTAGTGGCAGCTAATGAGGAAGACTCCTTGCCGCCTATTGTTGTAGAATTACACTCCCAACAATATCGCCGACTTGCTGAAAATATTGCTCCGGGAGCAGTCACCACTCTGAATGAAGCTGATATTTTGGCTCGAATTTTAGTTCAAACCTCGCGGAGTGTAGGACTAGCCTCAGTTTATTTAAACTTGGTAGGTTTTGAAGGTAACGAATTTTATTTCTATCGCCCGGAAAAAGGCTGGCAAAGCTTAAGCTTTGGTGAATTGCCATTTCATTTCTTAAATGGTACTCCCATAGGGGTGCGTCATGTAGATCTGCGCCTGACAATAAAACCCAGTCAAAATTACCAGCTTGCTGAAAATGATGAAGTTGTCATTCTGGCAGAAGATGACTCAACCATTCAGTTTCATCCACAACCTGTAGTGCAGCCTAAAAATTTTGGCTATGGTGACGATCGCAAAACCCTAGAGCGAAAACCTGAGAAGCATCTTATTATTGGCTGGAACAACAAAACTCCAATTATCCTCAAAGAATATGCTAAATACATAGTTGAAGGTTCACAAGTCAACCTGGTGGTACAGGATTTAACACTAGAGGTGCAAGCTGAATTTGATAAGATTGCCCAAGATTACTTACACATAAAGATGGCTGTCCTCCAAGCTAATTTGGATTCAGTTGAGCAGCTTCTTCACCTCAAACCTTATGACTATGACAGCATCTCGATTCTGGCAGGTAGGGGAGAAAATGCTGAAGAAATAGATGCGAAAACCCTCACCATTTTGTTAGAACTGCGGCAAATTTTCCGGGACTATACCGCCCAAACCGGAAACAAAGTTACGACAGAATTAATTGCAGAAATAATTGACTCAGAAGACACCGACTTGGTCATCAAAGCAGGTGTTAAAGACTTTCTCCTCACTAACCAACTTGTCTCTAAAATTTTAGCTCAGGTTTCCCAAGAACCGGACGTCATGTCCATCTATCGCGATTTGTTCTCAGTGGAGGGAAGCGAACTGTATATCAAGCCCATATCGCTTTACTTTCCAACCGAACAGCTTGCCAAGTTGACTTTCGCTGACTGTGTAAAAGCTGCACAAAAGCGTGACGAGTTGTGCATTGGCATAAAAGTTAACGCACTAGCTCAGGATAAGGAAAAGAATTTCGGTATTGACTTAGTACCGAGTCTGGATAAGCAGTTAAATCTCACTTTCAATGATGCACTGATTACTTTAGCTGAAGATGAAACATGACCATGGACAAAAAGAAGAAACCGCGAACCACGCGATGCTTGAACTGTTTAGCAGGCGCTCTGTATCTTTTTTGCTTGGTATCTATCTCCCCTGCCCAGGCTGGATCGCTGACGGACACTTCTGGGCTGCAACGGAAGTTGGAAGCTGTTGCAAAGGGATCTGATGGTCGGGTTGGGATCTGTGCAGAGGAGACCAAATCGGGTGCCATTGCCTGCGTCAACGGTGACCAACGTTTCTCGCTCCAGAGTGTCATGAAGTTGGTCGTTGGTGCTGCCGCAATGGATGCAGTTGATCGTGGTCAGATGCGTCTTGAGGATGTTATAACTGTCCGCAAGAAGGACTTAAGCCTTTATGTCCAGCCGATTGCCGATCTCGTTGCAGAACGTGGAGAAGTAAGGACAACTGTCGCCGATCTGATTTCTCGTGCAATTATTGAGAGCGATAGTGCTGCGACAGATCTTCTTTTTGCACAGGTTGGCGGTGCAGAAGGTATACAGGCGTTTTTGAGAACGAAGAAGATTTCAGGTCTGCGCGTGGATAGGGACGAGAAACACCTCCAAACTGAGATTGTCGGTTTAATTTGGCGACCTGAGTACGTTGATGCAGATGTGCTTGACAAAGCGATAAAAGCTGTGCCGTCCAGCCGTCGTGACGCGTCTTTTGCCGCCTACTTGAAAGACGAGCGTGATACGGCGACGCCACGAGGGATGGTGACTTTCCTGAGTGCTCTTGCCAGGGGGAAACTCCTTTCAGCCAAATCGACCGCGCATCTCTTAAAAGTGATGCAGCGAACCGTAACCTTTCCAGATCGCTTGAAAGCAGGAGTACCGGAAGGCTGGACACTTGGTCATAAAACAGGAACTAGCCTTACCTGGAGGGGCGTTACTGCGGTGACCAATGATGTCGGAATAGTTCCGCTTTACGTAGTCAAATATAGGCAGACTACTACATACGGGTTTAAGCAACAACTATTTTACCGTTGGCACGGCAGAACATAGTTGTTTTTCGCCTTGGATGTACTACCAGACATCCCCTATCCCTCTAGAACTAGTTAGTTAATTTGGGATTACTTTTAGTTTTAGATTAAGGTCTGCTTAATCTTTTTTGAGGTAGTTCAAGTAAGAACGCTCTAGTTTAGAGTAGCATTTTTTTGTAAATATAAGGCTATATTAGACTAGATTTTTAGTAAAGTTTTATCATACTAACCGCACCGGATGGTGGTACGATCTCAGTTGCTGTTTTTGTGGCAGAGTCACGGCGATCCTCAAAAGAGCGTGCAAAAGTCATCGCAGCGACAGCTAAAACGATTACGAGTTCTTATCGCTAGAACCCAATATGGTTCAGATAAGACCAAAACCATTGTCAACAAGAGCCAGAGGCTCTAATATCTCGTTACCAGGTTGAACCTGGTAACGAGGGTTTGGAGGCTTCGCCTCCTGTTGCAACTCTTGCAAGATCTCAGTTGATCTAAATTCTAAGTGCAATTGAATGCGGTGATATCCAATGCTAAGCACGTTCAGCGCCAGGTCGCCCGTTTTGGGTTACAAACGAAGCTAAGGTACTAATGGTTGCACTCTGTTCGCGGATGGTGGAAACAACGCGGTAGTCACTTTGCCAAGTCTCGTGTGTAAGATGACAACGCACGTAGCCGCGATTTTTGCCGTCGAAGAATTTAGTATGAGGATTGTTGCTAAGAGCTGCTACAGTCGGGGGAATGAAGACCTCAGGAAAGTCAGAGGAAATTGAGGTACCCACGAACTCAGTGGCGACAGTGGGCGAGTTTGGGTTGTTGAAGTCAGTTTTTAGGTCGTGTACCCAGCTCGAATGAATGTCACCAGTAATCACAACTGGGTTATTCGGTTGACGCTGTTGGAGAAATTGTAATAGGCGATCGCGTGCAGCGACATAACCATCCCACTGATCCAAGTTGAAGACTTCTTGGTTTGGGAGGGCATTAAAGTCGTATTGTGCCAGCATAGTTTGCTGAGCAATCACATTCCAGCGAGCTTGGGAATCACTTAAACCTTGGAACAGCCACTGTTCTTGCTCTGTGCCTGTCATAGTTGCATTGGGAGCCAACGCTTCCGGACAACGGGGTTTTAAGCCGTCATCGCAAGGCTGATCGCTGCGGTACTGGCGGGTATCTAGGACATTAAACTCAGCAATGTCCCCAAAGGCGAAACGCCGGTAAAGCTGCAAATAAGGACCTTGAGGCAGCGATGACAAGCGTAGGGGCATATGTTCGTAGTAAGCTTTGTAAGCGTTTGCCCTACGAGTCACAAACGCCTCTGAACTTTGATTTTCTTCCGGAATGAAGCTAGCATAGTTGTTTTCGACTTCATGGTCGTCCCAAGTGACGATCCAGGGAAAAGCTGCATGAGCCGCTTGTAGGTTAGAGTCAGTTTTGTAAAGGGCGTGGCGGTTCCGGTAATCGGCAAGGGTCACGATTTCCGGACTATTATGTTGACGTGGACCTCCGGGTTGCGGTCCGTACTCATAAATATAGTCACCCAAATGAACGACCAAATCTAGCTCCTCTTGAGCCAAGTGCTCGTAAGCTGTGTAGTAACCGTTCTGCCAGTCTTGACAGTTAGCGAAGGCAAAGCGAAACTTATCGACATGAGCATCACGCGCTGGAGCTGTACGGGTGCGTCCGACGGGACTAATTTCATTACCCACCTTGAACTGATACCAATACCAACGCTCAGGCTGCAACCCACCCACTTCTACATGGACAGAGTGGGCAAATTCAGGAGTGGCGATCGCCCTACCTTGTCGCACAACTTTTCTCATGTTTTCATCCAGAGCAACTTGCCACTGCACAGGCACATTAACATCCGGCATACCACCGCCATTTAACGGTTCTGGAGCCAATCGCGTCCACAGCACCACACTATCTGGTAAGGGATCACCAGAAGCGATACCGAGACTGAAAGGATAAGCAGAAAAACTTGGCTGTGCAATAACTCTGTGAGTCCAAAGACTGGCGATCGTGCTTGCAGTTATAGCCCCTGCACCAATGAGAAAGCGCCGCCGCTTGGCTTTGCTCGATAGTAAGCGCTCGAAATGAAAACGCTCCATACGCATCCTTTTTGTAAATTCTTAAATTTGTAAATCCTTAAAATAGAGAAGAAACTGAAAGCTGAATAATAGTTAACTAATTGCCAACATGATGACATACCAAATCCGATTTCCATAGTCTTGTTTGTAAGTCTGCAATCTTTTTTTGATAAGTCGCAACACTTATAGCCCTAAAGCTACATAGAGATTATGGATACGGATTTGGTATGAAACCCAGCTCAATCTAGCAACCTTAACTTATCAACTGGGTATTAACTAACCATTAAGAGCTTGTTAATGTTGAGATAAAGACTTACTAACAATAAGAATGGATGGTAGCCTTGTAGATACAGTGACATGAAGTCCAGTAATACAATCTTAATAACTACGTAGTGAGGACTTTAGTCCTCTTTGCCTGATATACCAAGGACTCTTGTCCTTATTACAAACAAATTTTATTATCGAGAATTCACTCCAGATAAGAGTCAAAAGTAAGGTGCGTTGGGCGCTTTGATTATGTTTTTTATGACAAGGTATATCGAAAGGCTGCGCCTAACACACTCTACAGTAATTTTATTTTTACTTTTCGTTACATACTTGTAAATTTTTCCGTCCACTTACTTAGCTGTTGATTCATTTCCCCGACTTGCAGATCAACAACTCTATCAATCTGCTTGGAAAATTCTTCGCATAAGTCTAAAAGTACATTTTCTAAATATTCAGTTTTCACATATTCGGTCATTAAGTGCTGTAAAAAATCCAGTCTTTCATGAATCTCATGTAGATTTGGGCTGTTATTAGTTCTTTCATCTAGCACATTCACTAGCTGTTGTAATGTTTCCAACTGCTGCTTTATGTGAATTGTATTCTGATTGTACTTGTCTAATAACACATTGATTTTATTTATTTGCGGATTATATTTTTCTACATTTTGTCTTACTTGAATGTTTTCATTTCGTAAATTAAGAACACTAACATCTAGGTTGTCTAAATGTTTTTGTCGGGTACTTATCTGATGTTCCAGAACCTGCTGCTGTTGCTGTAACTGTTCTATTTTTGATGTTAATTCCCTAACGATTTGGAATTTCAGTTTTTCAACTTCTTGCTTTAATCCCTCAACTTGAGCCGAGGAAAGTTCAACAACACTAGATTGAAAAAGGCGTTGATGTTCAAGCTGTTGCAAGGCGGACTTTATGTCAGTTTGAAGTTGAGTAAACTCGTTAGAAATGGTAGTAATATTGAGAGATTCTAGTAAAGTTAAACGCTCATCAACACCAGCAACAAATTTCTTTAACTCGTTAGAATCAACTGATTCTGGAGCAAGAGGTAGGTTATTAAAACGCTCTTGAAACCGATTGACTATCTGAGCTATGCGTTGAATTGCTGCTGGTTCTGAACGGCCTATGAAATCTTGAGCTAAAGCGTTTAACTGATTATCGAGTTTTGTAATCGATGTTTGTATTTCACCTACATCAATTGGCTCTGGAGGAGCAGGTAGATTATCAAAACGCAGTTTTAAATTATCTAACTCTCCTGCAAACTTTGCAATTGCTGCTTCCGTTACTGTTTTCTCTGATTGCAGTTGCTTGATTGCTGAAACTAAACGATTAATATTATCTTTATAGGTTGTTGAATTTTGGATTTCTATTTCAGTTAAACGCTCTTCCAAATAATTAGGGTCAAAAGAAGGAGTTTTTGAGTATTGCTCATTAATCTGATTAATTTGGCTTTGAAGTTTGCCAATGTCGCTATTGACTTGGTTGAGGTCGAAAGCTTGCAGTTGTCCTTGCAAAGCTTTGACTTGCGCTTCTGTCTCATTCTTGATTTCATTAAGCGCCTCCTTCAACTCTTCAATTGCTTGTACCTCTGGTTTGGCATTAACCTGTCTTGTCAAGGTATCTAATTGACTACTAAGGTTGGTAATTGTGCGCTCTATCTCACTTGTATTAACTTCTGTGTAAGTAGGAAGATTGTCCAAACGTACCGATAGGCTGTTGAAAAGATTATTTAGTTCAGTAATCTCTGTTTTTAACTGCTTAACCTCTTGCGTTTCCGGTCGAGTATTGAACTGTTCGGTAAGCGTGCGAGTTGTTTGCTGTACCTGAAGTAAAGATTTGAATACAGGGTCAAGGTCTACACTCTGGGTTGGCAAAGCCTGAACTTGCTGATCCAAGGAATTGATAGCTTGATGCATTTCAGATACTGTAGTTTTGTTGTACTGCCGTATCTGTTGCTGAAATTTTGACCTATTTATTAAATTGAGCGACAGTGCAACAGTTAAAGGAACAGATACATACATCAGTTGTTGAGAGACTACTGAGAGTATTGAGCCAACAATACAACTGACAACCGAGCAACTTTCTACAACTTGTAACCAGTTGTATTGCTTGACAGAGTTCATTACCAGACCTCGGTAGCGAGCTTACTTTTATAACATTACCAAGAAAATAACCAGGTCTGGAAGTTAACTCATAAAGTTATTAAAGTTACAGTAAAAATCAGATGAAGAAATTGCGATTGCTATTTTTGTAAGGGCAACGCATAGCTGGAGAAGCATGAGCTCAAGTCTTTTCGTTAAAAATCGTATAGGTGAATGTACTTGGGGGCGGAAGGCGATCGCTTTATAGGACGCCGCACTTTGCACCATCGCCTTTGAAACGTAATGGTAGGAATTTGAAACTCATTTTCTTGAATAAGCTACGATAAATCCAAGCATATTCCCAAAGCCACCAATGTCTGAATCAGTTCAGTACGTTACCAACCAACAAGGAGAGCGAGTTGGTGTACTCTTAAATTTGGAAACATACCATCAGTTAACCAACACATCAACATCTGATGCTGAAATTTTAACTGGCTTGAGCCAGGATGAACTGCAAGCCTTGGTAGAAAGTCTGTTGTCTCCTAAAGCTCAAGTTCAATTGGACTATTTGCTAGGTAGAAATGCGGAACACCAACTCTCGGCTGATGAAATTGCCACTTTAGACCGTTTATTGGAACAGGTTGACCAACTAAATATTCTTAAGACTAGAGTAAGGTACACCTTGAATAAGTTTCATCTGAGGTTTAAATTATGAACATCTCACTTAAACCCGAACATGAGCAATTTATCCAAGCACAAATTGCTAGTGGTAAATTTGCCAATGCAGATGAGGTTATTGATTTAGCATTTAAACTTTTAGAAAAATTAGATAATGACTATATCCAATGGCTTGAACAAACCCGTCAAAAAGTGGAAGTGGGACTGGCTCAAATTGAGCGAGGTGAAGTGATTGATGGTGAAGTTGTGATAGACAGACTAAGAGAAAAATTGCGGAAAGCGCGTGAGGCTCAAGAATGAGCCGATATATTATCTCTCTAGAAGCAAGTCGAGATTTAGAAGAAATTATTGATTATTTTGCCAGTCGCAACGTTGAAGCAGGAGAGAGATTTGTCAATGAGTTTAATAAAAAGTGCGAAAACTTAGCTAAGTTTCCCAGTATGGGACGTAGCTATGCAGAGATTGTACCTTCATTACGTGGCGTTCCTTTAAATGGTTACATTATCCTCTATCAAGTTTTGGAAGATGGTATTGTGATTGTGCGGGTGATTAGTGGTTATCGCAATTTAGAATCTTTATTTTCAGATTCAGATGACTAGTGCAATCTCTATAAGTCTTGTGGACAAGTATTAGAATCTCCTGGATGAGTATCAAACACTCAAGCGCGAGTATCAAACACTCATCCACGAGTATCAAACACTCATCCACGAGTATCAAACACTCAAGCGCGAGTATTAAAATATCGTGAATGAATATCAAAGGCTCATTAACGACAATCAAAGATTCGTGGACGAGTATCAAACACTCATTAGCGATTACCAAACAGTCGTTAGCCAGAGAAAAGAAACCATTGGGATAAGCAGAAACTACACGAGTGTACACAGGTGCATGAAGTAGCAGAAAAATTTATCCGCCCAAATGGATTATGAAATTCACTAAATGTTGATTATACGCTGCAAGCATGAACTGCAAGAAATATTTACAAAATTCTGAAACGCTTAAATGTTACACATTACAAGTCTCAATGGGAGAGAAAAGAATTTAATCAAAATCTCCGGAAGGTAAAGGTAATTGGTGTCCCACACACAGGCTCCTTGAAGAGGGAGGTGTCCCTCGGGAGCAGTTGTATCAAAAATGACTTCGTCATCAGAGATCCAGTTTTCTTTAACTCTCCATCCCACGCGATCGCCAAATTTTTCCCAGGCTTCTTCGTCATAATTGCCGTCAGGCTTGCCGCCGACGCTCATGTAAATTTTCTTTTGAACCCTGAAGCCAAAGCGTCCATTGCTGTATTTTACCCACAATTGGTCAATCGTGCGGAGGTCAGCGCAGGGAAAGTTTAACAGTTCTTCATCCCTAATCCAGTCATTTTCCTTGCGCCCGACAGCTTGGAGCATCACCAGATAGGTTTCATAGTCAGCTTCTTTCCAGTTTTGTGCTGCTAGCAAGTCTCGCAGTTTTGTGTAGTCTACGCCTTTTTCTGAACTGAGGTCATCTTCAATGCTATGCGATTGACAAGTCTCGATGCGAGAGAAGAGAAACCAACATCCATCCTTTCCCCCAAACCAAAATCCTCCACCAAGGGAAGTGAAAGGGAGGTAACCCTTCTCAGGTGCTGAGGCATGAAAACTTACATTATCATGATCTGAAATCCAGTTTCCCTGCACTCTCCATCCCACGCGATCGCCAAATTTTTCCCAGGCTTCTTGATAGTATTTGCCGTCCGGCTTACCACCAACACTGAGGTAAATTTCCTTCTGAACGCTGAAGCCAAAGCGTCCATTGCTGTATTTTACCCACAATTGGTCAATCGTACGGAGGTCAGTGCAGGGAAAGGTTAAGAGTTCTTCCCTCTTAATCCAGTCATTTTCCTTGCGTCCAACAGCCTGTAGCATCACCAGATAAGTTTCATAGTCAGCTTCTTTCCACTTTTGTGCTGCCAGTAAGTCTCGCAGTTTTGCGTACTTTACGCCTTTTTCAGAACTGAGGTCATCTTCGTCGGTTGTAGGCGGTGGAGGTGCAGCAGGAGTAGTATTTTTTGCTACATTTACCTGTAAATCCGTCGCCTCATCCGGCTCCCCTCCCTGCTTGCGGGGAGGGGTTGGGGGTGGGGTTAAACGTGCCTCAATTGGCGCGATGTCTTCATCTCTAAGTTGCAAAAGTTGCTGTAAACGCTTCAAATCCTCTCGCGTGTGATGGCTGAGAGTGCCTTCATCCTCTAACGCTTCAGTCAGTGCTTCTGCATATTCTTGTAGATTTTCTTGGCGCTGGCGGTAAGGCTCCAACACTTCGTTCTCAATTTCTCTTGCCACATCCGCCGACAAACCCAGTTCACTCTGCCGACGGTTGAGAATCCGGCGTCCTACACGCGAAACCTGACCATCTCGGATGCACTTTTCTACTTCCTTACGATACTCCAATCTCGGATCGCCTATCGGAGCTTTCGCTAACTGAATTTTATAACCCTCTCTAACGGCAAAAATTCCTGGCTTCATTGCCGGTGCTGCTTCCTGCACTTTCTTGCGAGCATACTCATGCAGTTCATCCACCGAAATCACACCGTCATTATCAATATCAGCCGCGCCTTTCTCAATTCCTTCGACAAGGTAACGAGTATAAACTGATAAATCTGAACCCTGTTGTTCAAAAGAATACTGAGTGGCTGTGGAAGAAGTCAGAACTGCTCGTCCTTCTACGGACTGCGGTTTTTGAGTCTCTGCCAGTTGGTTCTTAATATCCAAGCTGCCATCATCTTTCGCCCTCATGCCTTCGGCAAACGCACCGCTAAAGCAACAGTCAAGAATAATCACCTGTCGCCGCGAACGGCTATTTTCCATGACATCATGTATCAAGCTAGCAGCAACAGCGGTAGTTCTGACCAATTCTCCCTTGGTGTTTTTGCGGGTTTGACGAGTTGCCAGGAAAAGCCTGCCGCTATCATCTTTAATCCCATGACCAGAAAAGTACAGCAGCACCAAGTCATCCTTTTGGCGATTGAAGAATAGCGTTTCAATTGCTTCTTCCATTGTCTGCCGTTGAGGATTTTTCAGCACAGTGATATCGCTTGGTGCAAACTCGCCCACATCTGGGTGCTGCAAAACTTGCTGCATGGCATCGACATCCATAACAGCCCCAGGCAAGGAGTTTAACCCAAGCTCGTACTCACTAACCCCAATCAGCAGTGCAATTTTCGCCATGTTTGCTAGTCTACTCTGTTTCCACCAATTCTTGTATTGCCTTGACTGCTGCTTCTAACTCTTGTCGGCTGCTAGCTTTTATCTTAACTTTCTTGCCGTTTGCCTCTGCTTCCAATTCAATGACTTTATTGGCTAGGCGATCGCTCAAAAACCCCCAGACTTGCTTCACATTTTCCGGCTTCACAAAAGTTATCAGTTGAGCGACTACCCAGCCTGTTACTGACTTCGTTCGCTCTGGCGCGTCGGCGTTAATCACTCGGTCAACCGCTTCTACTTCATCCAAGTTTTTCATCTGTGCAAGAAGCTTCTGGACTTCCTCATCTTTTTCCTCGTCATCCAAGTCTGGATCGGTAAATGTAATGGTTAGTTTAACGTCAGATGTATCTGCCATAATGCTAGTTTTGTTATAAATAATATCTACGGTTCGAGAATTCTACTGTATGTAGATATCAATCAAACAGTAGACTATTCCGGAAATTCAGCAATTTTAGCGCAGCATTACCCACCTTCAAACATGCGGTGCGTTACGGCTCAAAATAATTGTACGTAACCCAAAACACTTGTTGAGCCGTAACACACCCGAATTAAGCTGATAATGCGGATACTTGATAACTGATAACTGATTTAATGCCTTGCGTCAGTTTCAACACGAACTAGAAATCGGTGCTTTAGTCACAGTGGATGAAGCAAAGGCGAAGGCAAGAATTTTACCAATTAACAGGAATGCCTAAAGATTCAGAAAATCTTAGGCAAATTAGTCTGTATGTTGGAGATATTATTGAACGGAGAGAGAGGGATTCGAACCCTCGTTGAAGTTGCCCCCAAACAGCATTTCCAGTGCTGCGCCTTCAACCACTCGGCCATCTCTCCAGGCGTCACGATTTACCATTCTACAATGAAATAAATTAAAATGCAAGGAAATTTCAGTTTAAAATCCTAAATTAAAATCGAAAATTCCGATGTCCGAGACATACACTGTTAAAGTTCGCGATCGCGCTAAAGGCACAGTATACACTTTAGAAGTCCCCGAGGACCGCTACATCCTGCATACAGCCGAAAAACAAGGGGTGGAACTGCCGTTTTTATGTCGCAATGGGGCGTGTACCACTTGTGCTGTGCGGGTAATCTCAGGAGAGATTTACCAACCGGAAGCGATTGGACTGTCGCCAGAGTTGCGGAAAAAAGGCTATGCCTTATTGTGCGTTAGTTATGCCCGTTCTGATTTGGAGGTGGAGACACAAGACGAAGATGAAGTCTACGAACTCCAGTTTGGGCGCTTTTTTGCTAAGGGGAAAGTTAGGGCGGGTTTGCCGTTAGATGAGGATTAATATTTATTTCGCGCAAAGACGCAAAGGCGAGCCAGCGCTGCAGGAGGGTCTCCCTCCGCAGGCGACTGGCGTCGCAAAGGTGCAAAAAATTGCCATTCTGTTTTGTCTATTACTCCTGGTAGCTTGCCAACCTCAGAAGAAGGCGGAAGAAAGTACGCGGATACAGATTAAAGTTGCACAGGTAGTGAGTGGGCAAACTTTGGAGGTGGTGGGTATCGGGGAGCAACCAAGTTTAATTTCTCAAGTGCGGTTGCTGAGTATCGATGCACCAGATTTGCAGCAGCGCCCTTGGGGAGATGCAGCTAAGGAACGCTTAGAAGCGCTGGTTGGAGAACAGCCTGTGATGCTGGAGTTTGATGTGCAAATGAAGGACAAATTCGGGCGGACTTTGGCTTATGCGTGGAAAGATGAGGTTTTGTTGAATGAACAGCTGGTGAAAGAAGGGTATGCTCTGTTTGTGGGGCGATCGCCTAACCACAAATATGACTTACGCTTAGAACGTGCCCAGCAATGGGCGAGACTCATGGGGCAAGGAATTTGGAACCCAGAAAAACCGATGCGTCTGACTCCCGCTGAGTTTCGCCGTCAGTATCGTTAGTAATTCGTAATGCTCAGCTTCAGAGCGAATTTTCAAGATTCATTGCAAAAAAATGAGTCAGATTCGAGAGTTACATCAACTGTTGGGTATTGACGCATCTTCGGTAGGTCAATACATAGAATTTGCTGTAGCTTGAATCAGGCAAACATTGCCTTTTGTTACAAAAAAAAGAGCTTTTTCAACCAAAAGTATTGAAAGTGCTTAGGACGCTAAGTTCTATGGCTGAAGGTACAGGCAAGTGTTTTTACAAATTTGGAATAATGAATATAGTCAGTTTTTTATTCTTAAAGCACATCCAACATTTAATATGAGCGTTCGTTTTCCAATAATTGCTGGTACCTTGATGGCTACCACTGTTAGTCTAGGTACGCTTTTCAACTTTGCCTCACCAGCTTCTGCTCAAGACACAATAACTTGTGAAAGCAGCAATAATCAGAGGAACACTTGTTCGGTAGATAGAGGAAGCGAAGTAAGGTTTGTCAGGCAATTGTCTGATGCTAGTTGTAGAGGAAATTGGGGTTATCGCAGAAACCGTATTTGGGTAAGGAATGGCTGTCGAGCAGAGTTCGCTGTTAGCAATAGCAGAGACGACAGATACGATAGAAATGACAGATACGATAGAAACGACAGATACGATAGAAATGACAGATACGATAGAAATGACAGATACGATAGAAATGACAGATACGATAGAAATGACCGATACGACAGATATGACGGATACCCCAGATAAGTGAATCTACAGTCATTTTTGAGAGTCAGCTATATCAAAGTCTCTACACCAATTCGTAGGGACTTTATTTTTGTTAGAAATAAGTTTGTACGCTGAAAAAACAAGATCCCCGACTTCTTAAAGAAGTCGGGGATCTGAAGATTGCTATATCTTGGTAGTGTACAAAGTTTAGCCACTATAAAGTGCGATCGCCCTAAAGAACACTGTTCCTTGCCCAATCGCCTTGCTGGTAAGCTGAAGATCCTACAATTTGCACACCATCTTTTAACAGTTACCAGTTATCAGTTATCAGTTATCAGTTTCATCCTCCGGGAGAAACACCACACTCCTGTGCACAGAAACCGTTGGTGTCAGTACAACCACACCAGCCCGAGAAAGCGTCACTGCGGCTGGTACTGTTTTAATGAAACTCTTGTGGGGTGGGCATCTTGCCCGCCCAAATTGTGCAAATTAAATGCACAACAGCTTGTGAACGACTATCAAACACTCAAGCGCCAGTCTCAAACACTCGTCCGCAAGTATCAAACACTCAAGCGCCAGTCTCAAACACTCAAGCGCCAGTCTCAAATACTCAAGCGCCAGTCTCAAATACTCAAGCGCCAGTCTCAAATACTCAAGCGCCAGTCTCAAATACTCAAGCGCGAGTATCAAACACTCAAGCGCGAGTATCAAACACTCAAGCGCGAGTATCAAACACTCAAGCGCGAGTATCAAAACCTCGTTAGCCACAAAAAAGAAATCATGGCATCGCCCTGCCAATAGCTTACTGGTAAAGTCAGTGTATCCTTCGCCTATAATTTCTCAATGCCGCGCCCTAAACGTAACTTACAACCAAGCTTTTGCTATCACATTACCACTCGTTGCAACAACCGCGAATTTCGCCTGACGCGGTTAGAATGCCGTGAAGTGATGCTTTATGCTATCAAAAAGGCACAGCAAAAATATGGCTTTAAGCTCTATGCCCTCTGCATCATGAGCAATCATGTCCATTATCTGCTAGAACCCAAGCAGCCAGAGGAATTGCCTAAGATTATGCACTGGCTCAACTGGTATACCGCCATGTGCTTTAATCGAATGCTGAACAGGACAGGACACTTTTGGGAGAAGCGATACCACAGCACAGGTTTTGCTAATACAGATAAACGGCGAGCCTTGAATACGTTGCGATACATCCACGCTAATCCCAAAGCAGCTGGAATACAGCAGGGTTTTTTCTACGATTTCAGCAACTATGGCATCCATGACCGCTTGAGTGATGATGGTATCACTCAGTGGCATCCCGCATTTTTGCAATTAGGAAGAAACTTGGAGGAATGCGCTGCTAAATATCGAGGATTTTGTAAAAAATATCGCCCACAACCAAAGCCAGAAAAAAGAAATCATTGGGGTAGTCGCTTTTTGCCATCAATGAAGAATAAAGGGAATCAGAAAAAGTCACCAGGGCAGATGAGTTTACCTTGGGATAAGCAAACAGTTACCGAGTGTACTGAGGTGCATGAAGTAGCAGAAAAATTTATCCACGCCAACGGATATCGCCTCGGTAGTCTACGCCTTTTTCTGATCTGAGGTCATCACCTGAATCATCTGTTTGATTGACCTTCACCCTTACTGGCTTTTTCCCAGTAATACCCCAGATCAGTTGATCCATTGCAGGAGTATAAACACGTGTCTGTTCCCGAAAATCAACCCATGTTATGCCTTGAAGAAAAACCGGGAGAATAGGCTTCTGTGGAGCATCAGAAAGCAGCACGGGAATAACAGGACACTTTCGTCGCTTAAATTCACGCAAAAAACCATATATTTCATCTTCTTGCCAAGGACCAATACCACTGTTGCCAACAAAAACTGCTGCTGACTTTATGTGCTCAATCTGCTTTTCTAGTTCCGGCTGCCAAGGAAAACCAGGTCGTAGCTCCCAAACATCCAGCCACGGTTCAATGTTATATTCGTCGTTTAATTGCTCTGCAATTTTTATGACTGCTTCCTTATCTTCGCTATTGTGGCAAAGGAAGACATCAAATTGAGATTGAGTTGTCATCTGGTTTTACTAATTCCTGTATTGCCTTGACTGCTGCTTCTAATTCTTGAGGACTGCTAGCTTTTATCTTAACTTTCTTGCCGTTTGCCTCTGCTTCCAGTTCAATGACTTTATTATCCAGGCGTTCCCCCCTTGGGCGGTTCTCTGCTGGAGCATCGCTGAGAAACAAGGAACCTCACCCTGCCCTATCGGGCATCCCTCTCCTTAGTAAGGAGAGGGAAAGATTTTAGCGCAGCTAAAAGCAAGGGTGAGGTTTTGAGTCAGATGTGTGTACACGGTAGCCTTTATAACGGGAAAGGTGCCGGAGGCGGATAGGGGTAAACTTCACGTCTACCCTTAATTCGTAATTCGTAATAGGCTGATATTACGAATTATTAACTAGCGATGACTAATCTGCAAATCTTTTTGGATATTGCTACAGAAGCAGCCCTTGCTGCTGGTGCGGTGTTGGAAGGTTATTTGGGTAAGGTAGAAGACGCAGTTACAGAAAAAGGACGCCCCGGTGATTTGGTGACTGCTGCTGATAAAGCTGCGGAAGTGGTGATTTTAGATGTTTTGCGTCGTCACTTTCCTGACCATTCTATACTTGCTGAAGAATCAGGAAAACTGGGAAATCAAGATAATGAATACCTCTGGGCAATTGATCCCCTAGATGGGACAACGAACTTCGCTCACCAATACCCCTTTTTTGCTGTCTCTATTGGGCTTTTGATTCAGGGTGTGCCACAAGTTGGTGTTATTTATGACCCTTTCCACGATGAGCTATTCCGTGCTGCACAAGGTTTGGGAGCTACGCGCAACCGTCGCCCTATAAAGGTTTCAGACACCTTGGAATTGGGTAAAAGCCTCTTGGTTTCAGGATTTGCCTATGACCGTCGTGAAACATCTGACAACAACTATGCGGAATTTTGTCACCTGACTCATCTCACTCAAGGAGTACGGCGCAGTGGTTCTGCATCTCTAGATTTGGCTCATGTCGCCTGCGGGCGTCTTGATGGCTATTGGGAAAGAGGTCTTTCTCCTTGGGATATTACCGCTGGTGTCATTATATTACGAGAAGCGGGGGGAAAGGTGACTGCATATGATGGCAGTGCGTTAGATATTTCCTCTGGCAGAATTCTTGCCACGAATGGTTATATTCACGACAGCCTCACTCAAGAACTCAAACAAGTTCCACCACTGTGTAGCGAGAAATCGGAGTAAACCGGAATCTACTATTTCAAACTCTCCTCTATAAGCGCTGACCTTAGCTTTTGAGGACTTGCCTCTACCAAGAGCGGGCGTAGTGAAGTAGGAAAGACTTAGGGTGCTACACTTCCCTTTTAACTAGATTGGAGTATTTTTAAGTAATGCTTAAAAGTACCTTGCTTGCAACCTAATCAAACCAACCTATTACTAGACGGGCTTTTTATATTTGACTCACAATTAAGCACAACTTCCTAAGTTCACGTACTTTTGTACCAACTTCTGTACTTTTAATTACTGCGACTTATTATATTATACTCCAAAATTCCGTTTTCTAGTAATTAGTCTGCATGGACTCGTTAACGGTGTTAAATTTATAGCCATTTCTCACAAGCAAAGTAAACTAGAGAAATTTAAGCGATGTGGTGCAACACCGTTATATGTCTTTCAAGTTCAATCGTGGATTGTTTAAATATGACTTCGTAGATCATCACGCGGTTCTGTGTGTCCCAGTTGATGCGGATGTCAAAGAGATTCGCAAACGCTATCTCAATATCGCCCGTCGCCTGCATCCTGATAGCTGTAAGGCTGCAAGCGATGCTGAGAAACAATTGGCTGGTGAATTGTTGTCTAAGCTAGTTAATCCAGCATACGAGACTCTGTCTCATGAGAAAAAGAGAACGGAATATATTTTAGTTTTGTCGCAAATGGGCAAGCGCTTAGTTCAAGAACCTGCTTCGGTGGAACTTTCTAGCGATGCGGCGAAACAGCTCGTCAACGCGCCTAACTTCGAGCATATCTATAAGAGTGCGATACGCGAAGCGTCAAGCCTCTGGCTTATCGCCAAAATCGCTGAAACTCAATATGACTCGTTACAAACAGTGCAACAGACTATCGCCCAAGTCAGCGAGTTGAATTTGGTATATGTCATGCGCAGTGCTGGCAAATTATCTGCAGCAACCTCACAGCCACTAACTCAACCACAAATTCCAACGAGTGCGCCAGTCGTCAATAAAACTCCTATAGTTCCACCACCACCAACACAGCAACAAGACTCAGTTGTCCTTCATTACATCCGTCGCGCCCAAGAGTTGATGGCAAAAAATCAATTGACACAAGCTAGGGTAGAATTACAAGATGCCTTGAAGCTAGAGCCAAATAATAGTCGCTGCCATAGCTTGATCGGGGTGGTCTATTTGAAGCAAAATTTAACCACAACTGCAAAAGTTCACTTTGACCGTGCCTTGCAATTAGACCCTAAAAACCAAGTAGCATTGGAAGGCAAACGCAGAGTTGAACAGATAACAGGGCATAAACCCAGTGGTGCGAAGCATACAGCATCGCCTAACACTGGGCGTGACGGTTTGTTTGGTGGTTTGTTTGGTGGGAAGAAAAAATAATGGTGTATCAATCACCAGTGGGAGCTAGGGATTTATTACCCTTAGATGTGGCTCAAAAACACTGGATCGAAGACAGGTTACAGCAGGTGTTTCATCGTTGGGGATATCACAGAATTATCACCTCAACGCTTGAGCGTATGGATACGCTGATGGCGGGGGGAGCAATTCAACGTTCGGCGGTGATTCAACTGCAAAACGCTGACGATGAAGATTTGGGGCTGCGTCCAGAATTGACAGCGTCGATCGCTCGCACGGCTGTCACACGCATGGCAGGTGTGACTTATCCGCAACGGCTGTATTACAATGCCAATGTTTTCCAAGGGACAAGCGAGTTGAAACACAACCGCCAGCAGGAATTTTATCAAGCTGGGGTGGAGCTGTTGGGCAGTGGCGGTAATTTAGCCGATGCAGAAATTTTGCTGTTGGTGGCAGAGTGCTTGCAAGCATTGGGTTTGAGCCAGTGGCATTTGATTTTAGGTGAAGCTCAAATCACGCGATCGCTCCTCAAACCTTTTCCCGCTCATTTACAAGGAAAAATCCGCAGTGCGATCGCTCACCTTGACCGGGTAACTATAGATACTCTACCGTTGAGCGATGAACTACGAGAACGCGCCATAATCATGCTTGATTTACGCGGAAACCCAGATGATGTGTTGCAAAAAGTTACTAAGCTGGGTTTGGATCAGCCGTTACAAGCCGTCGTAGATAACCTGAAATCTTTAGTAGAATTACTGAAAAATACAGTAATCAATACAACAGAAAACCAATCAAGAGGCATAGAAATTATCCTCGACCTTAGCCTATTACAAACCTTTGATTACTACACGGGTATTGTATTTGAGGTAATCAGCGATACTGATGGACAGGCGCGGGTTGTTGGGCGGGGTGGTCGCTATGACCAGCTTCTAGGACTTTATCATCCGAAAGGAGAAAACATACCAGGAATTGGTTTTGCATTATTCTTGGAAGATTTACAACAAATTCTCTTGTCTGCTCGGCAATTACCACAAACTACGCCAGCTAGCAATTGGTTAATTGTACCAGAAACGCCAGATGCGTACGCCGCCGCCTTTGCTTATGCCACAAAACTCCGAGACTCAATCCATCTGGTGCGAGTGGAAATGGATTTGGGGGGACGGGATGCGGATGAAATTCGGCAATACGCAGGCGATCGCCATGTTGCCCAAATTGCTTGGATTAAAGCCGATGGCGCAACAATCATTGAATCATTAGTCAAATGATAAGTATTTAACAGGATATGATATGATTCTAGGCTGCGTTTATCCAGACATAATATCATTCTTCCTTTCGATCAAAATCTCAGCAGATGCTGAGGCTTCCCCACCCTAAAGCCGCGATTCGTAAGCTCCTCAAGAGGAGGCACGCTTCACTGCGTTACGCGCCTCGCTCCACGAGGAGCTACGCTAACAGCATCACAAGTTAGCTTTTTGACTGCAACTGGGTATAAAGCCAATCTGTATGCGCTTGATGACTTCATCAACCGTACGCCGTTCATGCAGCTTAAAATAAGCCGAAAGTAACACGGTTGTTTCCCAGAACAGTTGAAGCGCAGATTCACCTCGTATCCAAACGTCTCCTGGTTCCAAACCGGCAGCTTGACGGAATGCCAAAGTCCATGGACTCTCTATACCTATTTCTTGCATCACTTGTGCAAAGTAAGTGTTGGCACTCTCAACCATAACACCACGGGACACTGCAACAGCTTTCGTCATTCCTTGAAGTATTTCGTGTGTTGCAGCAAGCACACGTGACTCGTCTCGCTTTGCCAGACCACCTAGCAGTTTATGAACATCCTCTACAAGATGGAACACTGTTTCAGCGGCATATCGGTTTGCTCTGTTCTGGAGAGATGCGTAATCAAAGACCCGTGCTGTTTCTTGAAGCTGCGCGACTACGCCATCTTTGTCAAGCAGTGGACGCATATTACGGAAAGCGGGTATAGCATGAATGGCAGATTGAGGTAATTCAATGACCCACAACCAATGCTTAAGTGGGCAATACGTAACACTGACCAATATGCGATGCCCTTCGGGGTTGCACTCCTTGCAATCGCGATATTCTAGCGTATCTTCGATTTGAATATCGTCATGTGTCAGACAGACCAGATCAAGATCACTCCAATCATCGGCACAACCGCGTGCATAACTGCCGGTTAAAAAGATACCTCGGATAGCTGGACTGTCAATTTCTTGCACAAGCGAGTCGAGGAAATGGTTAAGCTCATCGGCAGTCATACGCAATGAATAACCTTTATTTAGATGAATTACGAAGCAATTTATGGCGTCTAACTATTTATTATGCCGCTTAAAAATTTTGTTTTTTTTAGGACTTACGCACACTCTACAAGTTCTTGGCGTTCTTGGCGTCTAAAGCCCTGAGTCCTTACGGACACGCGGAGCGCCGAGAGTGCCTGCGCTTTGCGCATACGGGCATGCGCCTTCGGCGTAGGACGGTAGCCTACGGCACGGCGCTCCGCGTCTACGATAAATTAAGCTTAGGGGCGATTTTTGCGTAAGTCCTGTTTTTATTTAAAGATTTTATTTAATACGAAATACGAAATCTATAAAACAAAAATATTACTCTTCTTATACACATCCAATGGTAAGGTTGTGATGCAACCCTTGTTTTCTATTTTCCTGCTACGAATTGTTGCTGAATTGTATTGGATGCAGTCTGCTTTAAAGTCCGGGCACCACCGCTTTCCCGGCGACTTGGAACTCCTCGGTTAGGTGGTACTTGAGCTTGCAGCTTACCCTGTTTAAGAGTTTTGACTGTTCGAGGAGCATTTTCTTGTAACAGCAATAGATTATGCGTGTCTGCATACTTAACTGATACAGTGAGTATTCCTACGATTAATGAAGCTACGAGATATTGCGGTTTCATTTTTTTCTTCCTCAGAATAACTTTTCGTAATACAACTTCACCGCTATATATGTGTTTTTCTGACGAGATATACACTTTTACTGAAACAGCAGTAAAGAATATCAATTTCAGGGAGCTATGGCGGTTTTGATTTGCGGACTGACTGTCGAACACATCCCCCGTAGGTGAATGTGGTATTCTGTCTATCTATAGTGGCGGGGGCTAGTTTGTATGCATCACTATCAGGGAGTAAAGGGGACTGGGGACCCTTGGATTGGGAACAGTGACCAGTGACCAGTGAACAGTGAACAGTGACCAAAAACTCGAAACTACGCTGAAAACTGATAACTGGTAACTGATGATTGATAACTGATACTGCGGGTACTTGATAACTGATAACTGTCACCAGTCCCCAGTACCCAACAAGCGAGCGGCATTCCTCCCTCACCATACGTACTCGTTGTAGGGGACTCCTTGCCGCGACCAGTTGAAATAACCTGACCCTCGCTGAGTCCCTGAGACCTGCAGGCACGCTAAGCGCAAACCGTGCCGCAGGCATACGCGTAAGCGCAAAGCGCACACTGAGCGCCAAGGGCGCACGCTACGCGTAAGCGCAAAGCGCACACTTCGTGAACGCGCAGCGTCTCCGCAGGAGATACGTGTTGGCGCAGCCTGTCCGTAAGGGACTTACAAAGCAGCGTCTCCGCAGGAGATACGCAAAACCGTCACAATATATCTTTTTCTTTGAAACTCATTCTTCTGTCTATTATTTGACAGTTTTTCTAAATTATTATTAACTTGGTTTTATTGTAATTATTTTATTAAGTATTTGAAATGAATTAAGCATACTTCAAAAGAGCAAAGACAAAAGAAAAATATATTTTTAAGTAATATTTAAATAAAGTCATGCCATAGATAGAAAACATTGAAAATGTTAACTAATAACATTTATTTGATAGAAATACTTATAATGATGACCATTTTGACAAAGTATTAAGTAAAAATAATTGAAACATTGAATATGTTATTTCTTGACAAAAATAAAAACGAAAAGGCGTTAAAACATTGATGAACACGAGTGATAAAGAAACACCATGTTGGAATCTCCAAATACCTCAAGCTCTTCAGCCTTCAGAGCTACAGGTTCTAGTCCGTTAAATATTCAAAACGCAAATACTTTTGAGAACAATGGTGATTTAAATACTTTGAGTTTTAACGGCTCCTCACAATCATCATTAGGTGGAGATGACTTTTCTGAGGCTGCAATAACCCCTAGTCTGAAGAATCCTAATCCAATATTTACTAGTGCAGCGATATATACCGATTTCAACGGAGATGGCAAGAACGACAAGTTATGGCGTAACTCTCAAACTGGTGAAACTGCTGTCTGGCTGATGGATGGCACAAATGTTGCCTCTGGTGCTTATTTAAAGACAATGAGTGCAGATTGGGACTTTAAAATTGCGGATTTCAACGGTGATAACAAAACTGACATCATCTGGCGTAATAAGACAACGGGTGATAACCAGATTTGGTTGATGGACGGTACCACAGTCGCTTCTGAGACATCTGTGACAAACGTTGGTTCAGACTGGACTTTCAGTATTGCTGATTTCAATGCTGACCGCAAAACCGACATTTTCTGGCGTAATCAGACAACGGGTGAGAATGCGGCATGGGTGATGGATGGCACACAGATTATCGCTCCGTTTTCTTTGCAAACGGTTGACCCAAATTGGACAGCTAATGTTGTTGATTTCAACCGTGATGGTAAGACTGACATCTTCTGGCGTAATCAAACAACAGGTGAAAACGCTGTTTCGTTGGTCGATGGTACCAACGCTTCTACAACTGCGTTGCCAACCCTTGGCACAGAATGGGAAGCTAGCTTCGGAGATTTCAATCTTGACTATCAAACCGACATTCTCTGGAATAATAAGACAACAGGTGAGAACGCCGTTTGGCTGATGAATGGCTCAAATATTGCTTCTCAGGCTGCCTTGCCTACACTCGGTGCTGGCTGGACATCTAGTGTTGGCGATTTCGACGGCAATGGCACAACAGACCTTCTATGGTACAACCAGCAAACAGGTGAGAGCAAGGCTTGGCTCATGAATGGCACAACCGTTACCAGTGACACTGCTCTACCGACGCAAAGTTCTGCTTGGACACCAAGTATTAGCGATGTTGACGGCGACGGCAAAACCGACATCTTCTGGCGTAATTATCAAACAGGTGAGAATAAGGTTTGGCAGATGAATGGCTCTACCCCCACTGAAACCGCTCTACCGACATTTGATCAGGGGTGGTACACTTTCTAAAATGTTTGAAGAATTCGTAATTCTTAATTCGTTATTGACTTGATAATTACCAGTTATCAATTACGAATTACTTTGGATTTCGCCCTGATTAATACACAGTAAGTTAATTATGATTTGCCGGGAATTATCTCGGCTTTTTTTATAGCTTTTATCATCAGGATGAAGTATTTAGCAATCCGCGCAGGATTTATGAAAAATCTTAAGTATTGTAGGGTGGGCAGTGCTTACCGTATTTTGCCAACTACATCCGGGTTTTGCGTTCGCACTGCCCTCCGCAAGCGTGTCGTTCAAAAATCTGCGGAGGGGTTCTATAGATTTATCTACGTGCATCTGTAGTTCGTTATTTATTTGATATCTTGCAGCCAATGAAAAACGGCTATATAAGAGCTATTTTTAAAATAAAAATTTTCTTACAGTGCTTTTCAAATGATGATACTGAGTTGCGTTCATGACTTACACCTCACCCCAATAAAGCTGCGCTTTATTTCCCCTCTCCGATGCCTTGGAGAGGGGTTAGGGGTGAGGTTTTGCTCTGCAACTTAGTATGAGGTCACAAATCTTCAGGTGGGCATTGCCTATAAAAGTTTATGTGATGGACATTTGAGATATTAGTTGGCAATACCCACCCTACAGAAAAGCTTTATTTCCCCTCTCCGATGCCTTGGAGAGGGGTTAGGGGTGAGGTTTTGCTCTGCAACTTAGTATGAGGTCATAAATCTTCAGGTGGGCATTGCCTATAAAAGTTTATGTGATTGACATTTGAAATATTAGTTGGCAATACCCACCCTACAGAAAAGCTTTATTTCCCCTCTCCTTATCAAGGAGAGGGGTTAGGGGTGAGGTTTTGCTCTGCAACTTAGTATGAGGTCACAAATCTTCAGGTGGGCATTGCCTATAAAAGTTTATGTGATGGACATTTGAGATATTAGTTGACAATGCCTACCCTACAGAAAAGTGGTGTAGTGTAAATTTACGTTTCAGAGAATATGTCATTTTAACAACATATTGATGATAGTTCAATGCACTTTTTTAAAAAGAAGAAAAAATAGCAGATGTTATGTCTTAACAGAAACAGTGCAAAAAAACAGTTAAAAAAAATATGAACACTAGTCATAAACAAACATCATGTTTGCAACTGAAACCGTGGACTCTTCTAGAGGTACTAGTGCATTCCAATCTCTCCCAATCTCCGATAGTTCCACAAACACGGATGATTTAAATTCTGCTTTGAGCTTTCGACCCTCGTCACAATCGCTCCTAGATGAATCGATAGGGGAGCGAGTAGAGACTGCAAAAAATCCTAATCCCAATTCCTTGTTTAGTAATCCGGCAATTGTTGCCGATTTTAACGGTGATGGCAAAACAGACAGATTCTGGCGTAACTCTCAAACAGGTGAAACTGCCGTTTGGCTGATGGATGGCACAACGCCGACAGGAGAATTGTTGCCGAATGTAGACTCATCTTGGAATTTTGCTTATGCGGATTTCAACCGCGATGCCAAAACTGACATCTTTTGGCGCAATCAGACAACAGGTGAGAACGTCATTTGGCTGATGGATGGCACAAGAATTGCCTCTGCGGTTGCTTTGGAGAAAATAGATCCATTGTGGACTTTTAGCATTGCTGATTTTAATGGCGATGGTAGGAGCGATATTTTCTGGCGCAATCAGACAACGGGTGAAAATGCTACTTGGCTGATGGATAGCACAAAAGTTATCAGTGCGGCTTTTCTGTCCAATACTGACTCATCTTGGTCTCAAAGTATTGTTGATTTCGATGGTAATGGCAAGAGCGACATCTTTTGGCGAAATCAAACAACGGGTGAAACCGCCGTTTGGTTTATGAATGGTACCGACTTATCAGCGTATTCTCTGAGAGAACTTGATCCATCCTGGAATTATAGCCTTGGTGATTTCAACGGCGATGGTAGAACCGACCTTCTCTGGCACAATACTCAAACAGATGAAAATACTGTTTGGCTAATGAATGGTATTTTCATCACTTCAGGTTCTCTAGAAAAACGTGACTCTTCTTGGAAATCTAACATTGGCGATTTCAACGGCGATGGCAGAACCGATATCTTCTGGCACAACACTCAAACTGGTGAAAATACTGCTTGGTTGATGGATGGCACATCAATTGATACTGCTGCTTTTCTGCCTAAAACTGATCCAGTCTGGCAACCTAGTATTGGTGATTACAATGGTGATGGCAAGAGTGATATCTTCTGGCGCAGATACGACACTGGTGAGAATCTTATTTGGCAAATGAATGGTACCACTGTGTCTGGATCTTCTTCTGTGCAGACAGTTCCCGTAGAGTGGAATGCTTTTTAGAAATTTCTGGTAACGCAGATGAGAAACAACAAGAACGCAGATGATAGAGTTATCATCTGCGTGCGTGTTTCTTTTTTATTCGTTGCGCCTGCTACTGAAACTCAGCGCCTTCTTACACTAGTTCCTTTAGCTTTTTATTTTTATCCTCTCTTCTAAAGCTTCTCGTGCGTGTTCTCGGTCGTCAAAATGGATTTTTTCAGTTCCGAGAATTTGGTAGTCTTCGTGACCTTTGCCTGCAATCAAAACGCCGTCTCCAGGTTGCGCTTGCAATATAGCAGTACGAATGGCGGTAGCGCGATCGCAGATCACTATCGGTTTCACTGTTTCTGGAATTCCCGCCAAAATATCCTGTAAAATCCTTTCTGGCTCTTCTGTACGGGGATTGTCTGATGTCACCACAGCGACATCAGCTAATTCAGCAGCGATTCTACCCATTTTTGGACGTTTAGTGCGATCGCGATCGCCTCCACATCCAAACACGCAAATCATTTTCCCAGGAATAAACGGACGTGAGGCTTTGAGCAAATTCTCCAAACTATCTGGCGTATGAGCATAATCCACAATTACGCTAATGTCTTGCTCCTGAATAATTTGCACCCTTTCCATCCGTCCGGGAACTCCAGGAAACTCTGGTATTGCGGATGCGACTAACTGCAAATCTAACCCTAAGTGTAAAACTGCTCCGACTGCTGCCAGTAAATTTTCTAGGTTGTATTGACCAACCAGTGGTGAACGAAAAGCGACTTCACCCTTTGGTGTATGTAGGGTACCGCTGACACCATTCGGCTGATAATTCAGGTCACTCATCCACAAATTCGCTGTAGAATCATGAACACTATAACTCCAAACTTTCTCTGAGTTCAAAGATGCAATTAACCGCTTACCATATGCATCATCAGCATTAATGATTGCCCGTCCTTTGAGATATTGAGGACTAAACAGCAGTGCTTTGGCTGCAAAGTAATCTTCCATATCGCGGTGGAAGTCTAAATGGTCTTGGGTAAGATTGCTAAATACCCCTACCTCAAACTGACAACCCATGACTCGCCCCTGCGCCAAAGCGTGGGAACTCACTTCCATCACCCCGTACTCATTCCCAGCATCCACAGCAGTCGCAAGCTGCTGTTGCAGTTCCACCGCAAACGGTGTAGTGTGAACGGCAGTTTGGACAAAACCGTTCCAACGAGTATAAAGAGTGCCCATCAAAGCCGTGGGCAGATTTGCTAATTTAAGAAAATATTCAATAAGGTGGCTGGTTGTGGTTTTGCCATTTGTGCCTGTCACACCCACAAGTTTGAGTTTTTGCCCAGGATAGCCGTAGAAAGTGGCTGCTAATTGCGCACAAGCTTTTGTCATGTCCAGAGCAGTAATCACACAAGCGGATGGTGTGGGAGGATGTTTCTGTGCCGCTTCCGGAGAAATAATCGCAGCGACAGCACCAGAGGCGATCGCACTTTGCCAAAAGTCCCCACCATCAACTCGCGTTCCTGGCATCCCAATAAACAAATCTCCTGGAACGCAAGCATGAGAATTCGTCTTTAAACCCTTTATTTCTGTATCCACAGCTGGATGTTGTGGTAATTGCACAACACTATCTACACTCGCCAGTAACTCCCGCAGTTTCATCTTGTGAACCTCGTCACACGTTTTGATTGCGCCTATTCTGCACTATTATGTTTTCTATTTGTACAAATACTTTCAGATTACAGAAAATCTATTTGTAAACTGTAACACCTACAGCAAGAACTACATTGATAAGCTAAAACACATATTCATTGCACAATCACTTATTAGAGTCGTGAGCGTGTTAACGGGTCAACTGTTAACACGCTCACGGTCTACACGATAAAGCAATGCAACTTTTATGTGGAACAGCTTAGCTGGATATTCATGCACAAGCTTCACACTTGCGCTCTGTGCTTCCATACAAATGACTGTTAACTTTACCGAATCTTATTATTTTCTTCATGTAATCTTAATAAAGATGCTAGTAAGGTTTGGTAGGATTTGGTGTCTTCTTATCTAAGAGAGAGTTCGTAAGTGAGTTACTACAACTTTAATGACCATTTCTGGTCCCCAGAGACAGTTTGTAGTCAATCAGTACTGCCAAAATCAAATAAAAAAAGTGCTCGCAGGAAAACACTGACAAGTATTTTGACTTTAGTGTGTATTGCTGTTTGGACACCACTGCTACTCCAGCTCGTAGTTCCGGGCGTAAAGAAAAATCAGGAAACCATTTCTTTGGAGACTACTAAGCCCGATAGCGATCAGCTTGTGTTTCAGCGTGAGCGCGTTCTTTTCTATTTATCTAGACAGCAGCGATAGCAGCAGCTTCTGGCTTAAAGGAACTTAGCGCCCCCTTTGAGGCGATCGCCAAGAATGCACTAACCTTAGACAAAATAGCACTTTTAGAGGTTCAGGAATATAGAGAAATCCTTACAAGAAAAGAAAGACTCACAGATAGAACTATCGTTTAGTTAATATGTATTAAGCTGTACCGCGATAGCGCATACCTGGAGTAGTTAGCGATAAATAGCAACTATCGTTTGCTGTGTAAGTGCTGCCTGAGGATATGCCTGACGAATCGATGCAAACCGACGCCCGATTAAAGAAAGTCAACAAATTCTCTAATGTCGGGCAGGTAATCCCTAAGGAGGAACTCAACGTGTTCAAGCAAATTCTCACAGGTAGCTATGTTTTCGTTTTTTTGCTTGCTAGCAACCTGTCGGCTCATGCACAAGTACCAAAACCTGCATCTCCATCTGCATCTCCATCTGCATCTCCATCCTCTCAACCTCAAGTTCCAACAACACCCCAGACTACCCAGACAAACGTTAGTCCACAGGAACTTCAGAAATTTGCCACCTCTCTAAAACAGTTGCTAGTGATTGAGCAGGGGGCAAATCAGCAGATAGTGCAGATCATTGGTCAGTCTGGTCTGACTCAACCACGCTTTTTGGAAATATATAAGGCACAGCGAAGTCCTTCAGAGAAGCCAACAAAAGCAGTGACCTCACAGGAAAAGCAACAATTTGATAAGGCTTTCACAAGTCTTAGATCAATTCAGCAAGAAGCAAATACAAAGATGCAGCAAGTCCTCCAAAAGGAAGGGTTAAATCCAGAAAGCTTCAATAAAATTGAAGCAGCAGTCAGACAAGATCCGGGGCTTCAGCAAAAAGTGCGGGAGATGATTAAAAGCTAGTCTAGAAGCTCACGCCAAATAGGGTGAGTGAAGGGGACTGGGGATTAGGGATTAGGGATTGGGTTTTTAATCGAAAAATTATGGAAGGAGCAACAAAGCTCTCCCAAATGCGTGAACATTTTTCCCCAACAACCGTCGCCAGTCCCTAATCCCGTCGCGACTTGGTAACTTTTGAACACTTAACAGCGCTAGTACTGTTGACTGTTCACTGATTTAAAGGTATGAGGTGCGATTGTGCATAAGCGATTGCCTCTGGCACTGCGCTTTGCGCAATCGCCTACGGCGGGCACTCCGTGCGATCGCCCTGCTACCATTGCTCCTAAAACTTCGGTAATATCATCTTAGTCAGTACTGCTTATTACCTGTCTTGCGTCAATTATGAATAACGAGGTTGTTCTTTTTCTGATTAGCGCTAGTGTTGTCATCCTCTACCTCATCTTCTCTGCATTAACTGAAATGGGTACAAAGCTACCTTGGAAAAAATAGCAGCTAGTACCGCAAGGCGGAAGTCAAAAGTCAAAAGTCAAAAGTCAAAAGTATTATGGAATCAGGTTTTTAGGGATTTTAAATGGTGAACCAGCGCTGCAGGAGGGTTTCCCGACCTAGGCGACTGGTGAACCCGAAGGGTTGCCCTATTTACGCCGCGTTGTACTAGTGACTCAAATTTTCAGCTTTATAGAGTGTGCTTTTTATGTCACCCATCATCAGGCTTGCCACTGAACAGGATGCTGAGCAAGTTCTGCAAATTTACACACCCTTTTGCGGGGATTCACCCGTGTCTTTTGAGGTTCAACCACCAACCCTAGATGAAATGCAGCAGCGCATTGCAAAGGTTCTGCAGAAGTTGCCCTGGCTGGTGTGCGAGCGTGGTGGAAAAGTTCTAGGATTTGTTTATGCTGCACCTCATCGAGACCGAACTGCGTATCAATGGGCTGTTGATGTATCCGTTTACATCCATCCAGCAGTGCGTTGTTCAGGTATTGGGCGAGCTTTATACACCTCGCTGTTTAAAATTTTGGTGCTTCAAGGTTATTACAGCGCATATGCGGGTGTTACGCTCCCAAACCAAGGTAGTGAAAGGCTCCATAAAGTGATGGGGTTTCAGCCGATTGGGATATATCGAGGTGTAGGATACAAGTGTGGTGCGTGGCACGATGTAGCATGGTTTGAGCTATCTTTGCAAACGCGAGTCCCCAATCCCAAGCCTCCTATCAACATCGACGCATTGCGCCATACCTTGGAATTAGAATGCGCCTTGGCAAGTGGAGTACCCTTCCTCAAGCTTGCTGTCGATTGAGCAACGATGAAGCAATTCGGCTGGTGCGATTATTTTTGCTCGTCTTCTCGGTAGCGATCGCCCCTAAGGAGCAGCGCTTTGCGCTGCTCCCTCCTTACTTTTCACGGTATCTGGAAAACCTCTCTCTAAATCTCTCTCCTACAAGGAGAGAGACTTTGAATTTTGGGTTTGAAAGTTAGATTTTTTGTGGACTTTTTCACATGACGTGAAAAATCAGGCTCCCTCAGGGAGGATCGCAAAGGGACGCAGCGAAACTTGAGATTGTGGATTATCGTAAATTAAAGGGTTTAAGACCACGAGCGTCTATACGTAGTCTCAGTTTTAGTCAGGGTTGAAATCCCCGTTTGAAACTGTCTTCAATTTTGAATTTTGTTCACGCAGCGTGTCCGCAGGACATATTTTGAATTTTGAATTGTTAACCTAGGGGATATAGCTTGATAAATCGTTAACGCGCGTCAAAGCCATGAAAGTCTTAGGGCTAGTCTTACCTACCCTGCTTTTACTAACCACACCTGTTATGGCAGTTGAGTATCAGGGAAAGAATATTGATGGCACAAACCTAGCTGCAAAAGCTTACTATGCTGCTACTGGTGGAGTTTACAACGTTCAGGTACGCTTCAAGCAAAATCGAGCGACAATCTACTTTGATGGTGGATACCAAACTACTATACAGTTGCAGCATCGAGTTCTAAGCGATCCAAGCAATATTCAAGGTTTTGGAAAACTGGGACAAATTCCTGTGAATAGGACATTCAGTATTGGATTGATTTATGACAATAGTTTAGTAGGCGAAACTCAACCCTCTAAGCCACCTCTCGAAGGCTTGTGGAGAATTAGCTTGGATGAAGAGGATTTTAACAACTTCATTCAAAAGGGGCAGAGTAACAATCGCCCTGAAGAACTTGGAAAGTAGTAGGATGCCATAGCGATCGCGAGTGCGTGTGCTTTTCATATCATGTCCAGCTAATTAGTTATGATTTCCGCGTTAACTGCACCCCACCCCTTAATCCCCTCCCCGCAAGCGGGGAGGGGACGTGAAGTGCAGCTTTACGGGGGACTCGGGGCCCCCTCTGGGGATAGGGGGAGGGGGTTCTTAGGGTAATGATAAGTATTTAACCGGACTTGATATCACTCAGCGCTGTCGCCTCCGGCAGATTGCCTTGCTGTCACCCTTTTTTACGACTTAACTATTTCTAGTTAAAAGCAACTAGTATTATTGTATTCTAATACTCGGTTTCTACTAAATAATAAGACCAAAGATGGTTCGCCTATTTACTACATGGCTTGTTCCAGTAGCCTTTACTTTGCTAGGTTTTGGGTTAAATGTAAAAAGTGCAACAGCACAGATGATTAATGAATTCAGTGCTACTTATGATGTGTTAGCCTTCTCTAGATCAGTTACACCAGGCATAACAGCGTCAACTCTTTCAGGGACAAGTACCGATGCTCCTTACGGTTTAACCACAATTAATGGTTTGACCTACTCAGTCGTTGACCCTATTACTGGTTTTTTCCGCTTTAACACAGACCCAACTGTATTCGGTTTACAAGACATACCATCTAGCGAAGTCGTGTTTGGCAGTGGCACTAACAAATTGTTTGGCACTGATAGCGCTACAGGTGTAATTGATTTTGCAAGCCTTACGGCAACTGCAACTGGTATCTTCACTATCACTGGCGGGGAGGGTATATTTACAGGTGCTACTGGTACACTGAACTTTTCTGAAGTTGATACACTTAGTCTAGATCCAACTATTCCTACTAGAGCTAGAGCAACAGTGAATGGTAGAATCTATGTGCCTCCAGTACAAAAAGTTCCGGAACCAACCGTAACTACAACGTTGCTTGCCATAGGATTGATTGCATCTAGTTTTGAATTACGTAAACACTACAGTAGTAATAGGCGCTGACAAAGCTATAGTAATCAAAAATTGTACATTTTTTAGCAGCTGTCATTTCTGAGTTCTGGCGATCGCCTACAGGGACGCTCCGCGTCATCGCCCAAACAACACTAGCAAAGCTAATCGCCCGGATTTCCCATTAACCAGAAGTGGGGTTAAAACTTTCACCTAACGATACGTCTTCATAAATATCAGCTAGGTAACAAGAAAAATTCACGCTGGTTAACTGTAATTCTTGATTTCCTCTATAGCTGTAAAGAACCCATCTTCCCTCAGAATTGCGACGAAAACAATCAACTCGCTGGCGGGTTTGACTCACTAAAACGTATTCCTGCAAAGTTTCTAATTCTTGATAGTCACTAAATTTATCGCCTCGGTCAAAAGCTTCAGTAGAAGGAGATAGAACTTCAACAATTAAGCAAGGATAGCGTTTGAAATATTCAAACTTTGTATCCCTTTGGTCACAAGTAATCATGATATCAGGGTAATAAAAAATATTTAGGGATTCGATGCGGGCTTTCATATCTGTAGCGTACAAACGACAGCCACTTCCGCGAATATGATTTCTGAGGAGGGCAATCAGATTTGTTGTAATTGTCACATGGGCATCGCTTGCGCCCGACATTGCATAGATGTGCCCTTGGATATATTCGTGTTTGATAAAGCTAGATTTTTCGGCTTCTAGGTAGTCTTCTGGGGAAAGATAGGGGTGAGATTGGCTAAGAGTCATAGAATAAAATTAATTATATAAATGAATCATTTTAACAAAAAGTGAGTGATTAAGTAGTACTTTTCAGTAGTTTGAGTAACTTAGTATGGTTTTTCCAAACCCTGACCTTTCCAAACTTGTAAACTTTAGCAATAAATGGTGCTTGATTACTTTGTGCAAACTTCTCCATTTGCTCTAATGCTTGGGCAAAGATATTTGCCATTTCTTCTCCAGTCACATTTCCCAGCGATAATACAAAAACCTTAGCATCTGAACTCGCAATTGCAACTTGCTCCAAAATATTTCGACCAATTGCATCATCTTTAGTGAGAATTAACCAACCTCTCTGACTTACGTCGGGTAGCCATTCAGTATCAGGTGCATCGGGTGAAAAGTGGTCTTCATGAACTTCCACTTTCGCACCTGCACTACGTAGAGCATCTGCTACATATTTCCTTCCCAAGGCTCGATCAATAAAGAAAGTCGGCTTCTCTGTTTTAATCACGCTACTTGGGACAGAGATAATTCACAGCGAATAGCTTCTTCAACTTGGAGGCGATCGCACCCATAATCATCAGCTAAATTATCAATCGACTCTCCGGCTTTATATCTTTGTGCCAAAATAGCTGTCGAAATTCCAGTTCCCACCAAAACTGGACGACCAAATGATATTTTGGGGTCAATCACCAAAATCTTGGGAGATTCTTTCTCCATCATATTTTCACTTAGTCTAGTAAATGGAAACAGCTTGTTGGCTACGCCACTTTCATCAAGTTCAATTCGCTTTAGTAGGTGCTTAAGAGTTTCACGCATTGCCAGTTGACCGTTGTGCGAAGCATTAATTAACTTTCCCACAGACTCAACAAATAAATTCACCCCATCTGTTTGAAATTCAATTCGAGCGAGAGGATGAGGTACATTGAATTGACGGTCAATATAATCCAAAGCTGTACGAACTTTGTCTAAGCGAATTTGGTGATCTTTACGAATGACGCGCAGTATATGAGCCTCCACCAAATTAGTAAATGAAAGCTGTGGTATCTTTGGGTTTGGAAGCTCAATCAGTGGTTGAAAAAAGCGCTTACCTTCACCAGTAGGGTAAAAACGACCATGAAGCCAGGAACGCAGCGTACCCACCGGAATCAGCAAATAGCGTGCTGCTTCAGGAATCGAGTAACTGGGGATATTCCGTAAATCTAGTTTTTCGTAAGCTGTGGTCATTTTGGAGATTGTAGTAGTATCCCATCATTTATCATAACCAACAGCGCACATCCTCAAGCTGGCTTAGTTATTTGGTATTAGAAACTTCTGGGCTACGAATCACTGTATGTCCCTTCTCACCTTGTTGAATCGCCAACACCAATGGACGCTCATTCGCTTTTGCATTTGGCGGTAATGCTTGAAACAAATAAATCCAGCCGCCACGTTCTAGAAGTATGCGCCAAACTCTAGGTTGGTTAGGATTGCTGATATCAGTATCTTCCTTTCCGCGCAGGTCATCAAATAAACCTCTATCTCCGATAATTCGATACTTTTCCAGGGATGGATCTGCAAACACGTCATCAAGTTTGCGCCCCAATGCAAACTTCTCTTCTGGCGTAATTAAGGCAACCACAGGCAAGGTGGAATTTTGACCAGCGTCTCGGCGAGCATCTGCAATGCCTTGCCACCGAGCTAACCAAAATATGAAAATTAATACCCAGGATACTATAACTATTTCATTCACTAATGAGCGCAAAAACTCAACTGAACGCAGTTGTGCAGAACTAAAAGTCGCCAAAGAGTTGAGTTGTTTAGCTATCCATGAACGCCTACGTTGGGTTGCGGGGATGACTCGAGTTGATAGAAATTGGTTGAATGTGTTAACAAATGCTTCAGTTATTATCCAAATGAGCCATAAAGTGAGTTGAATGGCAATTACCGCAAGGAGAAAAGCAAACACAGTTCTGAATATTGCCCAACCATCACCCAGAAATATCTGTAAAGGAACGAAAAGAAAAGACTGTGCCGGAAAGTCGAGGTTAGTCACTTCTAGTTGAAAGAAGTAGAAATATGACCACCGGTAAATCCAGCCTGCAAAAAACAGCGCAATACCCAGTAAACCAACGACACTGGCAAATTTACCTAAAATATTCGGTTCTTGATTGGGTTGGGGAGCCTGAGTCACAAAAGCACTCCAAAAGTAAAGAATTTAGCACTGTTAGTACTATCCATCGACTAATTCATCAATTGGTTTGCCTTATTTTACGGAAATTTGGTAGAACGTTGAGAAGTATAACAAAGAAAGTGAAATATGGTAAAAAACACTTAGAAGCTATGAAACCTTATTTCAAGGTAGCTGTGGCAATTTTAGCTCTGATAACAGGATTAGCAGCAAACTCCCAAGCTGTCACTGGTCAGAATGTAGAACAGAAAAATTTCTTATTGACACAAGCACAAGTCAAAGCAGAGCCAGTTGCAATTTCTGTAGCGTTACCAGAACTAGCAGATGTCTCGCTTAAGGGGGGTGAATCACGCAGTGGACGAGTGACAGCAATTGATCCCTCAGGACAAACATTATCGATGCAGCGTAATGACAAAACTCTCTCGATTCCCTTAAAACAAGTTGAAAAAGTTGTTTTCAGAAAAAATGCGAGAGCTTACATAAGCAATGGATCTGTTATGCGTATTCGTGGTGAACGAGATCGCCCACGAGGTCAGCAAGTCATTTGGAACGGTCTTCCATTCACTACTTTTACGATCAAAAACGCTAATCAGGGTCAAGCGGTGGTCAACTTGCAACCACCTGTGGTTTCTCCAGAGCGGTTGCTTGGTATTCAGTCAGTAGCGAGAGATAGACAGTATGTCGTCGATGAAATGCAGTTTAATCTGCAACAAAAAACAATGTCTATTCGAGCCACACCTTATTAACGCCAAAGCGAATTGATACAAACTCTTTGTATGAAAAAAATTATCAGTCCTCTGTTGGCTTTGGGTATGTGCATAACTCCTGTTTCTGCATTGCTCATGGTTCAACCCAGTTGGGGACAGACTCAAAACTCTCAAGCTCAACAAGCAGAACGATTATTAGAGCAGTGGTTACAACAGACACAGCAACAGCAACACCAACAGGCAATAAAAACATTTCAGCAAGTTCTCACTCTCGCACGAGAACTCAAAGATAAAAAACTGGAAGCAACTGCACTGCTTGGACTTGGTTTTAACTTCCAAAGGATTGGTGAGCTTCAGCAAGCATTAGACTACTACAACCAATCTCTACCCCTATTTCGCGCACTCGGCGATCGCACGGGCGAAGCCACAACCCTCAATAACATCGGTGGAGTCTACTCCGCTTTAGGACAAAACCAGGAAGCACTCAAGTTCTACAACCAATCTCTACCCCTATTTCGCGCACTCGGCGATCGCACGGGCGAAGCCACAACCCTCAATAACATCGGTGGAGTCTACTCCGCTTTAGGACAAAACCAGGAAGCACTCAAGTTCTACAACCAATCTCTACCCCTATTTCGCGCACTCGGCGATCGCACGGGCGAAGCCACAACCCTCAATAACATCGGTGGAGTCTACTCCGCTTTAGGACAAAACCAGGAAGCACTCAAGTTCTACAACCAATCTCTACCCCTATTTCGCGCACTCGGCGATCGCACAGGCGAAGCGACAACCCTCAATAACATCGGTCAAGTCTACTCCGCTTTAGGACAAAACCAGGAAGCACTCAAGTTCTACAACCAATCTCTACCCCTATCTCGCGCACTCGGCGATCGCACGGGCGAAGCCACAACCCTCAATAACATCGGTGGAGTCTACTCCGCTTTAGGACAAAAGCAGGAAGCACTCAAGTACCTCAACCAATCTCTACCCCTATCTCGCGCACTCGGCGATCGCTCAGGCGAAGCCACAACCCTCAATAACATCGGTGGAGTCTACTCCGCTTTAGGACAAAAGCAGAAAGCACTCAAGTACCTCAACCAATCTCTACCCCTATCTCGCGCAGTCGGCGATCGCACGGGCGAAGCCACAACCCTCAATAACATCGGTGGAGTCTACTCCGCTTTAGGACAAAAGCAGAAAGCACTAGAGTACTTCAACCAATCTCTGCCCCTAAGACGCGCAGTCGGCGATCGCTCAGGCGAAGCCACAACCCTCAATAACATCGGTCGAGTCTACTCCGATTTAGGACAAAAGCAGAAAGCACTAGAGTACTTCAACCAATCTCTGCCCCTAAGACGCGCAGTCGGCGATCGCTCAGGCGAAGCCACAACCCTCAATAACATCGGTCGAGTCTACTCCGATTTAGGACAAAAGCAGAAAGCACTAGAGTACTTCAACCAATCTCTGCCCCTAAGACGCGCAGTCGGCGATCGCTCAGGCGAAGCCACAACCCTCAATAACATCGGTCGAGTCTACTCCGATTTAGGACAAAAGCAGAAAGCACTAGAGTACTTCAACCAATCTCTGCCCCTATTTCGCGCAGTCGGCGATCGCTCAGGCGAAGCCACAACCCTCAATAACATCGGTCGAGTCTACTCCGATTTAGGACAAAAGCAGAAAGCACTAGAGTTCTACAACCAATCTCTGCCCCTATTTCGCGCAGTCGGCGATCGCTCAGGCGAAGCCACAACCCTCAATAACATCGGTACAGTCTACTCCAATTTAAGAAAAAAGCAGGAAGCACTCAAGTACTACAACCAATCTCTGCCCCTTAGACGCGCTGTCGGCGATCGCTCTGGCGAAGCTATAACTTTAGGTAATATTGGAGCCTTGTATCGTGATACGAACCGACTGACTGATACCATTTCATATTTAGAGAACTCTGTCAAAATCATCTTGGAAATGCGCCAAGGTTTACAGCGGCAAAATCGTCAAAAGTTTCTCCAGGATAACAATTGGAGTGTAACCGCTCTCATCGATGTTCTTATTGACCAGAAACAATATGATAAAGCTTTTGAATGGGTTAACTTATTCACCACCGCTGAGTTAGCTGATTACACTCGCTTGATTAACGCCAAAGTTGCCAACCCACAAGTACAGCCAAGGCTTGACAAGTGGAATAGGCAGAATCAACAGCTCGAAGCCTTGCGACAGCAACTACAAGATAAATTTTCTGAGGATTTATCTAAACAAGTTCGGCAATTAGAAGCACAAGTTTACAAAGATGCTGAACGTATCTCCCAGAATTTTCCTGAAGTGGCAGAACTGTTTGAAACCACGCCTCCAGATATTGAAAAGCTGAAATCTTCTATCCCAACAGGAACGGTTGTTGTTCAACCAGTCTTACTGAATAATTCTATTGCTATCTTTGTTTTAACCAAAGACCGTTTGAATGTGGTTAAAAAACCGATTGACGCCAGTAAGTTTGACCAACGCCTCACTAAGTACCTCGAAGATGTGCAAAAGGATGGTAATAGTGACTACATCGAAACTGGCAGCAGCCCACTCTACGATATCCTGATTCGCCCTGTAGAGAAAGAAATTCAGGCTTTGTCCCCCAAAGAGCTAAGTATTATCACCAGCGGCGAACTCCGTTACCTTCCTTTTGAAACTCTTTATGACAAACAAAAACAGGAATTTTTAATTAAGAAATATCCTGTTAATTATCTTACCCGCATTTCTACTCGTTCTTTAGAACCACAAGGAACACAAAAGCTTGTAAACCAACAACAAGCTGTTTTGGCATTTGGTAATCCCGTACCTCGTGAGCCACAACATATCCCAGGTGCAGAGGAAGAAGTTAAAAATATTACCCAACTGTTTCCAACAAGTCAAGCTTACCTCCGCAACAACGCTACCCTGAACAACTTCAAAACTTACGCTTCCCGCTTTCCTTTGCTGCACTTGGCAACTCACGGTTGCTTCCAAGAGGAAGATTGTAAAAAGTTGAACTTAAAAAAGAATACATTACTCTTTGCTGACACTCAATTTGATATTGCTGATGCTGCGCGTTTGGGGTTACAAGGTACGCAACTGCTCACTCTCAGCGCTTGTCAAACGGCTCAAGAAACCAATTCTTCACGAGAGGGAATTGTAGGTGTTGCTTACATATTTGAGCGTGCTGGTGCTAAAGCAGTGATGGCGGGTTTGTGGGCGGTTGATGATAAAGCAACGCAAAATCTGATGATTGACTTTTATAAGAACCTCAAGCAGGGTATGAGCAAAGGAGAAGCACTGCAAAAAGCCAAGCTGAAGCAAATTGAGCGTCATCCTTATTATTGGTCGCCTTTTGTCCTGATTGGCGATGCACGGTGAAACGGTACACAGTTATCAAGCAACTGAGAACTGATTCTCGTTCCTTGCTAGAAGCAAGGAATGCATAACTTGAGGCTCTGCCTCAATATAATCGTTTGGAGGCAGAGCCTCCTTTTAGGCATTCCCATGCTCAGCATGGGAACGAGAACGCGTGTAGAGACGTAGCATGCTACGTCTCTACATAGGCGCTCCTGCCTGCAAACAATCTTATCTGAAGCGTATTGCGCTATATTCAAATCCTGTGTATGGTCAACATTGTGTTGCCTTTGCAAATGATGTCTGATGTTGTTAACTACACTCAGGAACTGCTTGCAGCGTCAAAAATCTGTTGTGCAGTCAAGTTTAACTCAGGAAATGTTAATGACTGAATACGCTCATCTCCCCTAAACTGGTTCACTTGGTACTCATCTTCAACTAACGAATAAATAGAGATTGTGGGTTGTTTAGGATTGCCAATTAAATTACGCCCACCAAGAGCAAGATAATCCACAATCCAGTATTCAGGAATGCCAATTCCTTCGTACTCACCATATTTTTTGTGGTAATCATCTCGCCAGTTACTACTAACAACTTCAATCACGAGAGGAATTGATGCACCTTGAGTAACAGTAGATTCCTTTTTCCAAAGTGGTTCCGCTGCCAAATTAGAACGATTTAGTATCAACACATCTGGCGAGTAACCTGATTCGCTTTCAGGTGGTTTGACTAGCGCTGTTTTAGGTATGGAATAGGGAAGCTTTAGTCGTTTAATTTCTACTGCTATTTCTAGGGTTAAAAAACCTATGATGTCTTCATGTCCTCCCAGTGGTTGCGGCATTTTAACGATGACTCCATCGTGAAGTTCATAACGTCCATCTTCCGGTTTCAAGAGTGCAAACTCTTCAAATGTTACTAGTTTGCGTATAACTTGAGTCATTTTTCCTTCTCCTCATTTCCTTGTTCTTCTATCCATTTTGCGATAAGGCTTGTGATTAGCAAGAAATCCTATGTAGGGTGGGCACTGCTAGTCAAGCCATTGCAGTTCTAGAGTATCGGTGGGCACTGCCCACCACTGTGGATCTTGTTTCTAAACGGTTCATACACTGCCCACCCTACGCTGAGCATAGTGATTAGCAAGAAATCCTGTGTAGAGTGGGCACTGCTAGTCAAGCCATTGCAGTTCTAGAGTATCGGTGGGCACTGCCCACCAATGTGGCTCTTGTTTCTAAACGGTTCATACACTGCCCACCCTACGCTCAGCATAGTGATTAGCAAGAAATCCTGTGTAGGGTGGGCACTGCTAGTCAAGCCATTGCAGTTCTAGAGTATCGGTGGGCAGTGCCCACCACTGTGGCTCTTGTTTCTAAACGGTTCATACACTGCCCACCCTACGCTCAGCATAGTCATCAAAATATAATGGTTGGGAGGCAGAGCCTCCTTTTAGGCATTCCTATGCTGAGCATAGGAACGAGAGACAGGTACCCCTCTCCTTACTAAGGAGAGGGGATGGGGTGAGGTTTGTAGAGCAATTTAGCTTCTATGGGTACAGCCGACTGTATGCATATCCTGTCAATATTTGGTTTTTTAAATTCTGGAATCTTGATAAACCGCTTTGTAGTTGTTATTATCAAACAGCATATATAAAATCTATTCCTAAAGACTTATGTTAATCCCCCCTTCGGCTACTTGCCAAAGGGGTATTTTAATAGATACCTGCAAAGAAAGGGCGATTGGCGGTTCATTAGACTTCTCCCGTTTTAGTAAAGCGCTGTCGGTTGCTCAATTTTTTTTAATACTCATATAATCGTAGTAAACACATACTGTTAGCAGTACCGAATGCTGCCATCAACAGAAAGTGCATTCTCCACACAGCACAAATCAAGACAAAAAGCAAGACCTTTTCTTAGTATGCGGACTCAAAAGTTTAGGGCAACATTGTGTTGCAGTCCTAAAGGAGTACGATGTTAAAGTTAGCGCCATTGACGTTGTGCAGCCCAGAAGTTGGGAAGTCCCAGAAGTACCAAACTTACTAGAAAAGTTCATCATAGGAGACTGCCGCCAGCCAAGTATTTTAGAGCAGGCAGGTATACGTCAGTGTCGTTCAATACTTTTACTGACAAGAAATGAGCGGATGAATATAGAGGCTGCGTTTGCAGCACGGCGTCTTAATCCGCACGTTCGCTTGATTGTACGTTCTGATAAACAAAATTTCAACGAACTCTTGTACGAAAATCTACGCAATTTTGCTGCCTTTGAGCCTACCCATCTCTGCGCTCATGCCTTCGCTCTGACAGCCCTCGGTTCTGAAGCTATTGGATATTTCACCTTAGAAGGGCAACTGTTGCGAGTGATAGAGCATCAGGTACAACCAAACGAGCGCTGGTGCGATCGCAAGCCAGTACATAGACTCAATCTAACAACTCGCCGCATCTTGTGTCATACACCTGTTTCATCTGACGCACCCAAACAATTCTATGACTGGGATCCAGAGGCAGAAGTGCAAGCGGGAGACACACTCGTTTACATTGATGTTGCACACGAACTGGATTTATCTGAGCAAGATACAAGCAAATCTCACCACAAAAGGTGGCAGTGGCAACAGTTTGTCCGAGGCATCACACCAAAGAATCTTAAGCAGAAAATAGTGCAATTTTGGCAATCTTACTACCAAAGCCAAAATCAAATCCGGCGAATTGCGACAATCTATGCGATGACTGTAGTCATCCTGTGGCTCGTCGGAATAGTTCTTTACCGCTTGTATTATCCTGACATCACTCTCCAAGAAGCTTTCTATGCAACAGCAGTCTTGCTGTTGGGAGGATACGGAGATTTATTTGGCGGCGTTGAGTTTGTATCGCAACAACCATCAGAGCATATGCCATGGTGGTTGCGGTTGTTCAGCCTGGGACTCACGTTGACAGGTCAAGCTTTTGTGGGAGTATTGTATGCACTGCTGACTGATGCTCTTGTCACTTCAAGGTTCGAGTTTTTCAATTCCCATCCTCCCATACCACAATCCAACCATGTGGTACTGATTGGGTTAAATCGACTGGGGCTGAGAGTGGCTGCTCTTTTGCAAGAACTCAACCAGCCGTTAGTCGGAATTCATACTACCAGTCTCGACGAACGCACTTTACGCGAGATGCCCCTTATTGTTGGCAATGGTATTGAAGCACTTGCTCAGGTGAATCTCTCCCATGCCAAAAGCATCGTTTTAGTCGGGGACGATAACATGGAAAATCTGGAAATTGGGCTGATGGCTCATGCAATCAACCCCACCAGTCGCTTGATTATCCGCTCTCAAGATCGCCAATTTAGTGACAATATAGCTCCTCTGTTTCCCTATGCCAAAGTTCTGTGTGGCGCGGCTTTGTCAGCGGAAGTCTTTGCTTGTGCTGCTTTTGGAGAAAACGTTCTTAGCTTTTTTCACTTGAGTAATCAAATAGTCATGGTGACGGAATACAACATTGAACAGGGCGATACTCTCAATGGATTGCTTCTATCTGAAATAGCTCATGGTTACGGTGTTGTGCCGATTCTCTACCAGAAAGAGCGGCAAGAGAATTACTCGTTATTGCCCTGGGATGATTTCAAGCTTTCTGCTGGCGATCGCTTGATTGTTTTAGCCACAAGCAGTGCTTTGCAGCGAATTGAATGGGGTGAAATGCTGCCTCGTCTTTTTAAGGTGCAGATTGAAAAAGCTTTGACTAGAAATGCTATTGCTGATGGTGCAGAAGAAATAGCGTTGATTACTGGATGTAGTTTCACTACTGCTAGGCAATCGATGAATAACTTGCCTAGAGTGTTGCCAACACCACTTTATAAACATCAAGCTCAGCATCTCGTGCGCAAGCTAACAAAACTACAAGTTTTGGCAAGTGTCATCTTCATTGGGCAAACCATCAAATAGGTCAAAATAACATTCAGATACCGTGACTTTTCCCAATCACCCAATGACGTTTGAAAAAACGCGCTAAAGCCGACTCTTCCAAAGATAAATAAATTGGGCGTCCGTGGGGACAGGTGCGGGGGTTGCGCGTGCGTTGCCATTGCTCTAGAAGTGTTTGCATTTCTTGTAAACTCAGGGTTGTACCGTTGCGAATGGCACTACGACAAGCAACGGCAACTTGCGCTGCTTGCAAGTCACCTCCCCAACTGAGTTCTAAAATTGCATCGGCACAGTCGTCTCGCTGTTGAAAAAGTGCGGGTACGCTGCGGACTGCCCAAAGTTGTTCGCCAAAGGGTTCTATATCCAAACCAATACGTTGCACTTGCGAGACTTGAGCCGGAGATAATTGATAAAGAATGACTGGAGGTTCGATGGGAATAATCTTCCAATTGTCGCACAATTGCTCGTACAAAACTCGCTCATGAGCAATGTGCTGTTCAACTAACCACATTCCACCTGGATGTTCTGCCACGATGTAGGTGTTATTAACTTGAGCAACGGCTTTGAGTTGCAGAGACGTTGCATGCACCGTCTCTCCATCCGTTTTGTGTTCTTCACTGGGAATAGAACGATTGACGTTGTATCCGCCTTTTTCTTCTGCGGCTTTGAGTAATTTACCAACTCGCGTTGTGTGAACAGCATCTTTAACAGACGTAGAATTGATGCGGAGTGCTTGGGCGATCGCCCCACTAATTTGTTCTTGCCAATGACTCAGTTGGTTGAGATAAATTTCTGATTTTGCTGGGTTGCGGTTCCAGTTGATATGTTCGGGAGAAATGAATAAATGCAGGAAACAAACTGGATAGCGATCGCGCGGTAATGTCCGATGAAATGCTGACAGAATAGTTTGCTCTAATTCCGACGACTTCACCATCCGTCCGTTGACAGCAACCCGCACCCAGTCTGGACGATGGCGATGACAGCGATCAGGTAATCCTACAACCAAATGTAGTCCTGAGTTCCTAGCTGCGGTTTCTGAATTCTCACTCGTGAGTTTTGAGTTCTCACTCGTGAGTCTTGAATTCTCGCTAGTGACTTCTGAGTTCTGAGTTGTCAGTTGTAGAGACGCGACGCCAGTCGCCTGCGGAGGGAAACCCTCCCGCAGCGCTGGCTCGCCATGGCGCGTCTTTACATTTGTCAGTTCTGAATTCTGAGTTCTGAGTTCTGAGTTCTCAGGATTGGGTATTTCTAATTTTAACTCGTGTAAATCCGCTTCTTTAACCTGATGTAGAATCTGGGGCAACAGTTGTCCTATCGAAGCGGAGGGACAAAGGGTAAACCACTGTCGGTCATTTTGCCACACTTGCCAGGTAACATGAGGATGACACAAAGCGATTTGATGAATCGTTGCTTGCACTGCTTTCATTTGCTGTGCTAATGTTGGCAACGCCTCACGACGAGGTAAACAATTTCCAAATAAATTTGAGACTGTCACAACTGTACCAGGAGCGATCGCAGCAACTTCTACGTACAATGCTTCTCCAGCATAGCCATACACAACCCGCCACCCACAATCTCCACTTCTGGGACGACTCAATATTTCTAAATCTGCCAGAGTCGTCAAACTATGCAACGCCTCTCCACGAAACCCCAAACTCGTAATTTTCCACAAATCTGCACAATTACGAATTTTACTGGTACTATGTGGCGTTGCTGCTTTGTGCAAGTCATCTAATGTCATTCCGCAGCCATTATCTGCTACACGCACACGCCATTGCTGAGGCGAGAGGGAAACAACAATCCGTGTCGCACCTGCATCTAGGGAATTTTCGACCAATTCCCGTACGACAGAAGCAAAACAGTCGATAACCTCTCCGGCTGTAATGAGATGTACGACTTCTGCTGGTAAAGCTTGAATAGTTGACATCATGAACTACAGTGTAGAGGACGAGTCAACCAGTGTGATGACCAGAGCGAATTTTACTACAACGTTTTTATAGAAATTTGTCCTGTTTAACAAGACTTAACTTATTGAAGATTAAACAGAAATATTACAGCAATTTTTACCCTACCCGCCCTATCGGGCACCCTCCCCGATTCATGGGGAGGGTTGGGGCGGGGTAATTTTCTTTACAAATGTTCATCCGGACATGAGACTACTCAGTACTTAAGACCGTTTTTGCTGACATCTGACAGCCAGTCAAACGCCTGTGGCAGTTTACGACTCCATGATGGCTAAAGCTTTAGCCGGTTCAGTGTTTAGCAACCCATTGAGTAAGGATACTGGACGCTGGCTGTAAGGCCAAGCAAAAGCATGACGGAATGCTGCATCCTGGCAAGCTTGTAACTGTTGAAAGTTAATAATGTCGTAAGTCAAGAGATTTTCATACTCAAATGGCAGACGCACATTATGCAACCCGGCGTTATCAGTACAAATAGCGATGTCTACCCCGGCATCAAAACATCGGTCAAAGACTAACTTGAGTTGACGTATGTCTTCCAAAGTCCCAGTTTTCAGGTAGGTTGTGGGGCAAACCTCCAAACACTGACCGCGCGTCGCCACATCTTTAAGTAACTCAGGATACAACAGAGGAATTTGAATGCCGTGACCAATCCGCATCAGATAAGGTAAAAGTTGGGGATAACACCCAGCAGTCGTTTCATAAAGATGACCTGTGGTGTTAATTCCAAGCGATCGCGCATAATCATATAAACTAATCCATTCCTCCATGCGATCGGCATAGTAGCTGTCTCCCCCAGCCACATCTACACCACAAACATACTGCTTGTTTTGTGCTGCCAAATCAATAATTGCCTTATTCACCTCAAACGGTAGGCGTGTGTGCATACAAAGAATTTGGCTAGTGACAATCGGATATTCCGATATTTGGCTAGCTTTGCCCACAACTTTCACAATTTCCGCCATTTTGTCAATTCTCTCTGATTGACTCAGATGGTCTGGTGTGCGCAAATAAGGGGTGTAGCGCAGTTCTAGATAAGCCAAATTTTCAAAAATGTAAGCACCCCTAAGCAAGCGGTAGATAAAGTAAGGCAAAGTCTCCACAGTTTGCACGCTTTCTACCAAAGTGTGTAACTCCAGATACTCATCTAGAGTATTGCGCGGGCGCGTGTAAAACTCTTCAAACTCTGAATACTCAGCAAACCGAGAAATCATCTCAGACGAGTTGCGCTCGAAGTATCGCCACAATACACGAGGGACAACCGAACCGCCTAGATGCCTATGTAATTCTGCATATAAAGCCATAGTAGTCTTTTAACAAACCGAAAAATTGTAATTATTATTAACAGTAACAAATAAAAAAAACAAGCTATGGCAATCCTAAATCATAAGCCCTACGGCCACGCTACGGGGAGGCGCTGCGGCACGCTCTCGCGTTCGTGAGAACTCTCTTTTTCTCCTTTCTTGGCGCTCTTTGCGACGCCAGTCGCCTGGGTCGGGAAACCCTCCTGCAGCGCTGGCTCGTCTTGGCGGTAGCCTGCGGCACGCCGCTACGCGTCTACGTTTTCAATAGATATCTCATAACTTATCTAGGATTCCTATATGAGATAAGACATTATTATCTTATTTATTGAATTTTTTCCTTCCATACATTGACATAAGCAAACAAATATGCTGATAATAATAATTTGTGGAAACTTTAGCTCTTTAATAAAAACTTGGCTAACGTCATTGTTATAGGTGCCCAGTGGGGCGATGAAGGAAAAGGTAAAATAACAGACTTGCTCAGCCGCTCCGCAGATGTTGTCGTACGTTACCAAGGGGGTGTCAATGCTGGACACACAATTGTAGTCAAGGGTCAAACCTTCAAGCTGCACTTGATTCCCTCTGGTATTTTGTATCCAAATACCGACTGCATTATCGGCTGTGGGACAGTCATAGATCCACAGGTTTTGATAGCAGAACTTGACCAACTAGAAGCACTTGGTGTTTCCACTCGCCATCTGCTGATTTCTGAGACAGCTCATATCACGATGCCTTACCACCGATTGATTGACTCGGCATCGGAGGAGCGAAGGGGTAGCCATAAAATTGGCACTACCGGTCGAGGGATTGGTCCAACTTATGCTGATAAATCAGAGCGGACTGGTATCAGGGTTTTAGATTTGATGGATCCTGAAGGACTGCGCGAACAGCTCGAATGGACGATTAATTATAAAAACGTCATTCTGGAAAAGCTTTACAATATACCGCCGTTAGACCCGCAACAGGTGATTGACGAGTATTTGGGGTATGCAGAACGCCTGCGACCGTACGTCGTTGATACATCCTTAAAAATATACGACGCGGTTCAAAGGCGGCGCAATATTTTGTTTGAAGGAGCGCAGGGTACGCTCTTGGACTTGGATCATGGGACATACCCTTATGTTACCTCCTCTAACCCAGTGGCGGGAGGAGCTTGTGTTGGGACGGGGCTAGGACCAACAATGATTGACCGAGTGATTGGGGTAGCGAAAGCTTACACCACTCGGGTTGGCGAGGGACCTTTCCCCACAGAAATAGACGGGGAATTGGGAGAATTATTATGCTCGCTTGGTGCGGAATTTGGCACAACCACTGGACGTAAGAGACGTTGCGGCTGGTTTGATGCGGTTATTGGTCGCTATGCCGTCCGCATTAATGGTATGGACTGTTTGGCAATCACCAAACTCGATGTCCTCGACGAACTGGAGGAAATCAAAGTTTGTGTAGCTTATGAGATAGATGGGGAACGCAGTGAACACTTTCCTCGCAGCGCCCGTCAATTTGCCCGGTGTCGCCCGATCTACAAAACCTTGCCAGGATGGCGCACCTCAACCAGTCACTGCCGCTCTTTAGAAGAATTGCCAAGGCAAGCGCTAGACTACTTAAAATTCTTGGCAGAATTGATAGAAGTGCCGATCGCAATTGTCTCCTTAGGAGCGAGCCGCGATCAAACTATCATTGTAGAAGACCCGATCCACGGTCCGAAACGTGCTTTGTTGCACCCTGACGGCACGCCCGCTTCATTGCTGAGTGCGTAGGGGTGTAAGGTATTGTGCCAATACGAGCGTGATAGTATCAAAATCCGCCACTTGCTTCAACGGGGGAAACCCCCGCAACGCAGTGGCTCAAAAATCCAAAATCTAAAATCTAAAATCCTAACATGGAGTTAACAGTCGAATCTCAAAAGCGGCCAGAAGGCAGCAAGCCCAATGCTTTGCGCCGTTCTGGAAAAATCCCCGCGAATTTGTACGGTCATAAAGGTACCGAGTCAATTGCTCTGGTTATTGATGCTAAGGTTGTTGAGCGCCTGCTCATTAAGGGTTCGATTAACAACACTTTGATTGACCTCAACATTACTGATATTCCTTGGCGTGGGAAAACCTTGCTACGGGAAGTTCAATCTCATCCAGCAAAACGTACGCCTTACCACCTCAGCTTTTTTGCTGTCGCAGGTCACGGCGACACTGATGTGGAAGTACGTCTGAGTTTTGTGGGAGAACCAGTGGGTGTGAAGCAACAAGGTGGTGTATTAGACACGCACCTTACAGCCTTGTCGCTGCGTTGTGCACCAGAAAACATTCCTCAAGTGATTGAGGTTGATGTCTCTAATCTAAACATCGGAGATAGTTTGACTGTTGAGCAACTCTCTCTGCCTGAGGGGGCAAAATATTTGGGTGAGCCAGGGCAATCTGTTCTGATTGTGTTGCCTCCACAAGGAAGTTCTGATACAGAAACAGAACCAGTTACCTAAAATACTTAAAGTTTGTTATAGTTACCGTTGAAACCAGGGGGCATACCTCTGGTTTTTTGTTATTTGAACCGCCAAGTCGCCAAGGACGCCAAGAGAAGATGACAGAAGTTTCGATTCCGGCTTTAATTGAGCAGATGTTGCAGCCTGGGTTTTATCAGCATCCGGTGAAGGAACCGATTCAATTGGTTCAGACGCATATTTCTTATGTGCTGTTGACTGGAGATTATGCTTATAAAGTGAAAAAGCCTGTTAATTTTGGCTTTTTGGATTTTTCGACTTTAGAGAAGCGGGGACATTTTTGTCAGGAAGAGTTACGTTTGAATCAGCGGGGAGCTGCGGAACTTTATTTGGAGGTGTTCCCTATAACTTTGGTGGGGGAGCAGTACCAACTAGGAGGAACAGGAGAAGCTGTGGAATATGTGCTGAAAATGGTTCAGTTTCCCACAGATGGGCTGTTTAGCAAAATGTTTGAGCAGGGTCAGTTAAATGAAGCACTTGTAGAAGAGTTGGGACGGGTGGTAGCTGAATATCATGACACGAAAACTGTGACGAATGATTACATTCGCTCTTTTGGTGAAGTGGAGCAAATTCGGGCTGCGTTTGACGAGAATTACGAGCAAACGCAAAAGTATATCGGTGGTCCCCAAACACAGCAGCAGTTTGACGAGACAAAGGAGTATACAGATAAGTTTTTTGCCGAACGTCGCGAACTCTTTAACAGCAGAATTCAAAAGAATTATCTTCGAGAATGTCACGGCGATTTGCACCTGGGAAATATTTGTTTGTGGAAAGATAAAATTTGGCTGTTTGACTGCATCGAGTTTAATGAGCCGTTTCGCTTTGTCGATACAATGTTTGACGTTGCTTATGCTGTGATGGATTTGGAAGGTCAGCAGCGTCCTGATTTGAGTAATGCTTATTTGAATACTTACGTTGAGGTGACTGGGGATTGGGAAGGGTTACAGGTATTGCCCATTTATTTAAGCCGACAATCGTATGTCAGGGCAAAGGTGACTTCATTCTTGTTAGATGACCCGAGTGTCCCCTCTTCGGTGAAGGAGGAGGTCGCAAAAAAAGCAGCGAATTATTACAAGCTTGCTTGGGAATACACAAAACCCCGTCAAGGACGGCTGATTTTGATGTCGGGTGTATCGGGTTCTGGTAAAAGTACGACAGCACGGTATTTAGCTCGTCAATTGGGAGCAATTCAAATTCGTTCGGATGCGGTGCGAAAACATCTGGCGGGAATTGGGTTGTTGGAACGGGGTGGTGATGATTTGTACACAGCCGAGATGACGCAGAAAACTTATGCACGGCTGTTGGAATTGGGAATTTTGTTGGCAAGTCAAGGATACTCGGTGATTTTGGATGCTAAGTATGACCGACAACAGTTGCGTGAGGAGGCGATCGCCTCAGCTCAACAGCATCAACTTCCTTTGCAAATTATCTCCTGCACAGCACCGATAGAAGTTTTGCAACAGCGATTGGATGACCGTACTGGTGATATTGCTGATGCGACTGCTGCCAACTTAAAATCTCAGATCGAGCAAGCTGAACCTTTGACTGAAAAAGAAAAACCACTCGCTAAAATTTTGGATACGACTCAATCAATAGAGGCACAATTAAAGAATGTAATTGAGCAATAAACTTACCTTATGGCACCACCAAAGCTAAACTTCTCACCAAACTTCGTAACGCAAATCCTACTTGGGTTATTTTTCACACTCATATTTATAGCGACAGGATACGACCCAGCCTTCAGTATTTTTCTGGGCGTCTTGGGTGGTTTCGCCTTAGGCTGGGTGACGGCATCAACCAAAAGTGGTCCCCAGGCATCTACAGTAGCTACCTCTGAAGGCGTCGATGCAGGCTTGAAGTATTGGTTATTTTTCTTACTCGGCTTTGTGTTTGTGGGGTATAAACCACCGATGGGTATCTTTCTGGGTGCGATCGCTGGTATAGGCGGAGGGTGGATTATTGCTTGGTGGCAAAGTAAGGAAGAATCAAGAACTCAGCTCCCACAAGAAGACTTAGAAGACGGCGAAGCTGAAATTGGCACTGAAAAACAACTAACCAGAGGACGCCAAGTCAGGAAAACCACTCGCCGTTTTCGTCGCCGCCCTGGAAGTATTAATTTCCGGTTTTGGGAAAGGTAGCCAGAGGGAGGGAGAGAGGGAGGGAAGGAGGGAGATGAGGGAGATAAGGGAGATGAGGGAGATAAGGCAATACAGTTCAGTTAGGGCTGAACAATATGAATTTCCAGTGTGTAGAGACGTTGCGTCCGAAAGTTCTACAAAGGTTGACGGTAGATCAATTCTCTTAACTGAACCGTATTGGGAGATAAGGCGGTTTCTGAGAAAGAATTTACCACTTAAAGCGAGGCATCCCGTTAACCCATAGGAAGTTCAGCCAACCTCCCCAGTAATTTGTTTCCTGAAAATCACCTAAGGGAGAGTAGCCATTGTTTATTTACTTCTGTATCCTCATCCTCCCCATCCCCCTCATCCTCCCCATCCCCCTCATCTCTCTCCCTCTCTCCCTCTCTCCCTCTCTCCCTCCCTCATTTCCCTCATCCCCATCATGTCAACTGAGAAATTTGCCAAATGTTTTTCTATCTCTCCAAGTTGCTACCACTGTTTTTCTATCCCCTAGGACTGGCTTGCTTATGCTTGCTGGTAGCACTTTTTATGTTATGGAAACGACCACGCACTGCGGCGCTTGCAATTGCGCTGGCGCTGATTTTATTGTTATCTAGCAGTAATGCCTGGGTTTCTCGCTTGCTTGTGCAGTCTTTGGAATGGCAAAATCTTCCACCTATTGAAATACCAACGGCAGAAGCCATTGTGGTTTTGGGTGGTGCTACCAGATCAGCTTTGCCGCCACGACCCAGTGTAGATTTAAATGAAGCAGGCGATCGCGTGATTTATGCTGGTCAACTCTACCGCGAAAAAAAAGCTCCTGTGATCATTCTTAGTGGTGGTCGGATTAATTGGAAGGGAAGCGGTTCACCAGAATCGGCGGATATGGCTAGTATCCTCACCTCTATTGGTATACCAGAAGCAGCAATTGTACAGGAGCCTGAAGCCCTCAATACTTATGAAAATGCGGTGAATGTCAAGAAGATTTTGGTGTCTCGCGGGATTCGCCGCGTTTTACTGGTGACTTCGGCAATTCATATGCCGCGATCGCTTCTCATTTTCCGTCGTCAAGGTATTGATGCCATTCCCACACCCACTGACTTTCTCATTAGTGAGGGTGATTTGCAAGAACTTACCAGCACGCCAAAGGCGGCGTTACTAAATGTGTTACCTGATGTTGACAACCTAAACTTATTTACCGCTGCTTTGAAAGAATACGTTGGTATTTTCGCCTATCGCTTGCGCGGATGGCTGTGAAAGCAAGTTATGACTTAGTAGCTATTGAGTACGTAATAATAAATAAAGATTTGTACAACAACTCCCCATTTTTAACTCTTATCTTCTTGCTGAATTAGGATTATGTCTCAAGAGTTACCGCTTATTATACCTGCCCCTCAACCGCAAGTTGAGGACACATTTGCCTCTTACCAAACAACTCACCAGTTCTATTACGAAGTTCAGGCGCGGTCAGAGCTTAAGAAATACTGTGAATGGTATTATACTACAGCAGAGACCCATCGTCAAGAGCTAGAAAGAATGCGCGGCGAACTAAATATAATGCAGTGGTTTCGCCGCAAATGACTGATTTAGAGGGTTTCTAATTCATTTTCACGCAAGTGTGCCTTGAATTTTTTACTAAACTGAACTTGAATCGGCAAGTTAGCGCTGACAGGTCTACCTTGCCATTGATTGATAATACCTACCACTTCACCTTCTGTGCCTTTGAGGTCAAAAGCTTTCCCACGATGCTCAGGATGATGATAAACTATGACGGATTCTTTAACGCGGACGCGATCGCCAATTTTCATATTAGTATTTACACCTAGCTTTTGTTCCACAACTGTCTCCACAGCCATCCCTCTCTAAACTTGCTTTTTTGAAAAATAGACTGCTTGCCAACAAAAGTTACCGTTAAATCATAGCCAGTACAGATGCGCTGTTGGGCGTTCCTGTAGTTGCTAGAGAAACAAAGCTCCCAAGTTCCCGCTTGTTGGGAAACCCCAACAGGAGAGCCAGTTGCCGTGAGAGCGGGAAACCCTCCTGGATCACTGGTCTCACCGCCTGTAGGACTTCTCTCTGCCTGTGCAGGCTTTATGATTTAATGATCAGCCTTCGTCCTTACTCCTTTGTTCTGCCAATCAACGAAGAGACGAACAGGGATAGGGCAACATGAGAGCCGCCTCGTATTTGGGCAAGAGGTCTAGTTCTTATTATCTTCACTCTAGGATGCTCCCAAGGTCAACTGCATGCTGAGAAAGTTAAGGGAAGCTAGCAATAGACCTCTTGCATGAATGCTTTAAAACAATTGTAGGATGTGTTAGGACGAAGTCCGTAACGCATCTGAGCCTTATTGCGGTGCTGAATCATTGTATTTTTGCAACAAATCTCATAATTTAAGATACGGGAAAAAGTAGAGGACGAAATCCGTAACGCATCTGAGCCTTGTTGCGGTGCTGAATGATTGTATTGCTGCAACAGGCGTTGCTGATTCAAAGTATGAATTTAGGCTCGCGCCAAGACGCAAAGGCGAACCAGCGCTATGCAGGAGGGTTTCCCGACAGCCAGGCGACTGGCGTCGCAAAGATAAGGATTTTGAAAATTAAAGGAAGAAAATTTCATACCTCAATTCAGCAACACCCTGCAACAAATCTAATAATTTAAGATACGGCAAAAAGTAGAGGTAGCAATGTCTGTGCAATTACTAAGACGGAAATTCACAGTTGAACAATACCACAAAATGGCTGAATCGGGAATTCTTACTGAGGATGACCGAGTAGAACTGATACGAGGAGAGATCATTGAAATGTCACCCATTGGAACCAAACACGCTGCTTGTGTAAGACGCTCAAGCAACTTATTATCTGCAAAACTACAAGGACGTGCCTTAATAGATACTCAAAATCCAGTGGTGTTAAACGATAACTCCGAACCGCAGCCAGATGTGACATTGCTGCAACCCCGCGAAGATTTTTATGAAAACGCACATCCTCAACCAAACGATATTTTCCTGGTTATAGAAGTGGCAGATACAACGGTTAAATATGACCGGGAAGTGAAAATCCCTCTTTATGCTGAAGACGAGATAACTGAAGTTTGGTTAGTAGATATTAATGAGCAATGTGTGGAAGTTTTTCGAGAACCGACAGCTGATGGATATCGGAATGTTCAGAAGTTGACGCGGGGTGAAAGTTTATCAATTCAGGCATTTCCTGATGTGATGATTACTGTTGATGAAATATTAGGATAGTTCTTGTTTCTACTCCAGATATTTAATTTAATATTTTGTGTGTAGATACAGAAAAATTTATTTCTTCTCCTCTTCACCCTCGGAAGCAGTATATTTACAGAAAACATTCAGCCCAATTTTTAAAATATATAACGCGACAATTGTAGCGATCGCCCCATCAATAGGTATGCCATTTAAGGCTGCAACTGTCACCAATGAACCGATAATACTGTTGAGTAAAGAAGCGCTACCAGGATTATTGGTGTATTCCTTGAGTTTCCCGCGTAAACCTTCATCACCGCAGATTTCAGCGCGGATTTCATCAAGTACAAGTTGCAATAGAGATTTGCTCTTGCCGTATTCTTGAATGCCGAATTGTTCTTGCCAGAGAATGTCAAAACTAGCTTCTAAATTACCGTTGTTTTGTTCTAGGGTGGAAAGTGCTTTTTGTGCAGGTTCGTCTTTGAGAATTTGTTGGATTTCTTGAATTTCAGAAGCGATTAATTGAGTGTTCATAGATATATTTTTAACAAAATAAGTAGGTTGGTGTAAATCATTAAAGGTATGTAGTATCTGTAGGGTGGGCAATGCCTACCGTATCTGGCTTATATTTGGATTTTGGTAAGCATTGCCCACCTTACGTGTATTCTGTAAAAGGGATGCCGTTCCAGAGCAAAATCAAGAATTATATTAGTGTCTTGCAAGACTTTCACAGATTATGTTTCTCCTTCAAATATTCCCATTTTGCTTGCTCAGGGTCAAAGTCTGAAGGAGTTGGTTCTGTGCTTTCTAACCACTCTTTCAAAATGGGAATAGAGCATTCTACTACTCTTTTTTGCTTTGTAGGCTGTGGTTGAGTTTGAGTTTCTGTAGAAGTTTCTACAGATGGTTCTGATTGCAAAATAATGACTTCCACCTTACCAGGAGCAATATTGAGAGGTTCGTCAATAATTAAGTGACCTGATTCATCAATTGTTGCATTCAACTTGTAGGCTTGCATACTTTTGCTCCTTTTTGTTTCTAGAATATAGCCGTTCAGGAGTTGAGTGCAATACATCAAGAAATAAGAACCACAGATGGACACAGATAAATAATTATTTCATCCAAACGAGAAGCGCTATAAAACACGGCTGTTGTAAACGTCGCGATCAGCTTCGCTGCGCGGAACGCGATCGCATTCCCTCATCGTCTTATTGTTGAGATGGCGATCGCACTCACGAATCATCTGGTTGTCGTTACTCCCGCAATTGCTGTCGTCACTCCCAAAGTTGTTGTCGTTACTCCCAAAGTTGCTGTCGTTACTCCCGAAGTTGTTGTCGTTACTCCCAAAGTTGCTGTCGTTACTCCCAAAGTTGCTGTCGTGGCAACCGCTTATGAATTCGTTACCACACGTTAAATAAAACTTATGAATGAAACCGCGAGATTCCCGACTTCTTTAAGAAGTCGGGAATCTATCCCGCGCCGCCCAAATCGCCTCACGCACCTCACCCGCACACTCCTCACCCGTCACCTTACGCCAAATGGCAAGAAACTGGCTTTCACCTAACTGCTGGAGCATACGAGCTAAAGCATTGATATAATAACCAATCAAATCTTGATTATGCTCTAGTTCAACGGCTAAAAGACGAATGTAAATTGGCAAAGCCTCAGCGTAATTTTCTTGAGCTTCTAAAACCCTTCCCCATTTAGCTAATGTTTGTGAAGCCCAATACCAATCGCGGAATTGTTCACAAATTCCAAAGGTTTTTTGATAATAGTTAATTGCTACATCAAATTCCCGTTGTTCCTCGGCTACTCTACCCAGTTGGTGATACACACGTGCAGCACTGTACAAATCTCCAGCATCTTCATAAATCTTCAAAGCTTTGAAGGAATATTGCCGCGCCTGCTCAAATTCTCGTTGTTGTTGGGCTACTATACCCAGATGGTGATAGTCACTTGCAGCGCTGTACAAATCCCCTGCGTCTTCATAAATCTTCAAAGCTTTGAGGGAATATTGCCGCGCCTGCTCAAATTCTCGTTGTTGTTGGGCTACTATACCCAGATGGTGATAGTCACTTGCAGCGCTGTACAAATCCCCTGCGTCTTCTTTAATCTTCAAAGCTTTGAGGTAATATTGCCGCGCCTGCTCAAATTCCCGTTGTTCCTGAGCTACTATACCCAGTTGGTGATACTCACGCGCAGCAGTGTACAAATCCCCTGCGTCTTCATAAATCTTCAAAGCCTTGAGGTAATATTGCCGCGCCTGCTCAAATTTCCGTTGTTCTTGGGCTACCATACCCAGTTGGTGATAAGCAACAGCAATTTTGTAATTTATCGAAGAGTCATTTAAATCTGTGAGTTCATCAAGAATTTCTTGATAAATTACCCTCGCTTCTTCTAAGTTGGGAATTAGAAGCGCTTCATTAGCATCTGCAACCCGCAAATACATCCAGAAGTCAAAAGCGTCTTTACCCTTTGCCTTGGCTTCTGCTAGGTGGGAACCGAGGAAAACTTATCTCCCCAAACTTCCCTACCCACTTGGTTGACTACATAACTCAGCGTCGCCCCATGTTCAAAGGACACAAAAAATATCTTGCCAGCACGTCCCTGAGTTTCTTCTAACCACCGCGCAAACCCACAAGCTAACTCAGTTTTTCCCACGCCGCCCATGCCTTGCAACAATACTATATTGTTTTGGCGAAACCCCCGCTCTAACCGCAAAATATCGTAATCTCGCCCGATAAAACCGTAAGCACCTTCTTCTGGAAACCCATGTAGAGACGTTACATGTGATGTCTCTACAAGTAAATCGTCAATATCAGGAATATCTGTATTATTTTCCGGAATAAACGGCGTGTAAGGTTCCTGCTGATACAACACCGGAACCAACCAATCTCGTAACGGTTTATCGCCCTTGGGACTTGGACGCTGCGGCTGATTTAAAATTGCTTTGCGCCCAGCCGCTACGGCGTTAGAGAGACTCGCACCCCCTACCAACTCGCCATATAACCGCCCGATGAAATGTTTTGCCGCCACAGCATAGACAGAATAAGCCATTGCAACAACACCTTTCGCCCCCAAGGATACCAAGCGAGTAGCCACTGAAGAAAATTTTGCTTCTCCTTCTTGTGCTGATTTGCAAGCATTCAACACAAAAATCGGCACACCGCAATCTGCCAAATTCTGGGCAATTTGTGCCGCCGTGATAATTTGCGGTGAACCATCAAGAGCTTCAAATACTAACACTCCCTGTCCCAACCCACCCAAGGTATGCTGAAATCCTTGGCTATTGGGGTCAAAGTCGCCGTGTCCGTCAAAATGGACAATATGATAAAATCCTTTGTTTCTATTCAGTTCCCGCTCAAATTCCTCAAAGCTAGGGGGACGCAATACTTTTATATTGACTTTTTGGCGAATTTGTGAGATGGAATTTAGTAATGGACGAGCAATAGTTTTGAGAGCAATATCTTTTTCGCCGTAGGGACGGGCAATCACGAGTAAGATATTGAGTTTATCTTGGGGCAATGGTGGCATTTCCGCCCGTACAGCATATTCACTGAGACTGCGAGACATCCCAGCTAGAGTTGGGGCGAGAAATTGGCGATCGCTCGTTGAGTACAACAATTCCCAAGGTAAATTTAACACCGTGGGGTCATCGGACGTTATAACCAGTTCGCACTTATGCAACCCATCGTAGGTAGCTGCTTGAAAAAATTCCCGCGCCTTTTCACTACTGCGGAACACTAATTCAAATAACTGTTGTCCCCAATTCTGCAACTTTTGCTCTATCTTTGCGGCGTTGTCTGGCGCGAGTCCGTAGGGAAAGCGCAAATACTCTTCGAGATACCAGCGTAAATCGGTAAGCGCTTGCTGATGAAAAGGATGCTCAAATTCTACGACATCGGCAAACCGAGGCGCAGCCTGTCCCCGTTGCCAAGAAAGTTGAACGGTATCCCCTTGATGAGTAATCCGCAAGCAATTTTTCGCCATAGCTGCTGTGGAAGAGGTTGGTTTTATGCTAGCTAAAATTAAACATCACGTAGATCGTTGCTAATTCCGGATAGAATATTACTCATTTGTACACAGCTTTTGATTCTCAAAGTTACTAAATTTTGACGTTTAGGAGGGAGATGAGGTTGTTTGAATACCTTGTTGTTTAGGATAGAAGTTACAGTCTTTCCTTATTAAAGGTAAGCCGATGCTAGCAGAGCTAATTTAAGACTTAGAGCAGGAAACGCTGAAAAATATGGAGACAGAAGAGCGGTTTATTGCCAATGAGGTATCTTGGGAACAGTATGAAGCGCTACTGGTCAAGTTGTCAGATAATTTCTCCTATCGCGTCACCTATTTAGATGGAGTATTAGAAATCTTGTCCCCAAGTCCCCGTCACGAAGAAATAAAGAAAGGCATCGGGACTTTGTTGGAAGTTTATTTTCAGGAAACTGGCACTCAATATTTTCCGCTTGGTTCTAAAACTTTCCGTAGACAAGAACGACAGGGAGGGACAGAACCTGATGAAAGCTACTGTATTGGTTTGAAAAAAGACTTTCCTGACTTAGCTGTAGAAGTTGTTTTGACGAGTGGTGAGACGGATAAGTTAGCAGTCTACAAAAGGCTGGGTGTGACAGAGGTTTGGTTCTGGCAAAACTCTCAATTTTCTGTGTATCGCCTCCAGGGCGACAAATATGAACTTATCCAAGCCAGCGAATTACTCCCCAATTTAGATTTAGCACTGTTGACTGAATATGTACGGCAACCCAACCCGGTTTTAGCAGTCAAAGAGTTTCGCAAACAAATTGGCGGTTCTGATACTCAAAGCACAAGTTCCTAACACATCAGGATGGCAATGTAGAACTCTCGGATGCAACGTCTCTACACGTGTGGAATCTATGGCACATTCGTGCCACGCTGAGTCCCAAGGGGACACGCTGCGCGTATGCCTGCGGCACGCTTTGCGCTTACGCTATCATCAACAATCCTTAACTGAACCGTATTGGTCTTTAAGGGACTTGTAATTAAAAAAATCTTCAATTTGTAGTGACGCAAATAATGGTGGGTTACGGCGCACTTTAGTTATCATGTAAGACCTTAATTGTCGTACGCCTAACCCACCCTACATAACGCTTAAATTTGAAACCCTATTTTTAGGTTAGTCCGCGCAGGCGGACTTTGTTTGTGTGCCCGTAAACTCCGCACCTGTGCCTCAATTATTTTTTCTCCAGAGTCATAGAAGGATAATTATTTTTTGGTACTCCCTAATACTCAAAGCACGAGGTTTTAACACTTGGTGATGAGTCTTTACTTCTGAGGGAGGCACACTTGCTGCACTTTCTCGGGAAGTTGCCGACACGTCTGTTGAAATGTTTCCGGACTCAGTCGCCACCAAGCAACTAATCCTAAACTCGCACCGCCCACAAATGCCAACAATCCCCCAAGCAAAACCCACCACTTTCGCCGCCCTTGCCGTTTAGCAGGAGTTTGGATTTTGTCTAGTGCAGGTGGTTCTGAAACATCCAACTCCAGAAGGGCTTGAGAACTTGCTGCCAACTCATATTGTTGTTCTTGTTGTTCTTGTTGTTCTTGTTCTGCCTCTATTATTTCTACAGGTGCTAGGGCGGAAGTCATTGGCACTATAGGGTCTCGCGAGACACGAGAATAAGTCAGAACCACTGACGTATTGTCATGAGTATTTTTCTGATTTGCCAATTCAATCCACCCTCGGACAGCATCTTCCAAGGAAAGTTCACCTTGTAAAACAGGGATAGCGTAATCCCGCCAAGAATGTTCTACCCAGTCATTATCACTTAAACCATCAGAACATAGCAGTAATATACCGTCTTCTTCTAAAATAAATCGCTGAACCAAAGGACGCAGAAATTCGCCTTCTTTTGTCCCCAATGCTTGAGTTAGGGCAGTTGCATCTGGGCGTTGCAATGCTTTTCGATACAAACTACGACCATAGCGGACTTCCCGCCCCGCTACGTCATCATCTATTGTTAAAAGCTGGCAATAGTTGCGCGTCATCCAGTATGCACGGCTATCGCCCACACTTGCTAAATAAAGTTCATGTGCATTTAATGACTGAAACCCGAGGGCGGTTTGGATGCTTTGCGGTAATTGCACTGCCATCACGAGTGTTGTACCCATGCGTTGGGTACCTTCGCGTTTTTGCTCGTCATTGCAGTTGCAAATTACGTTGTTTACAATCCGCAAACTTGCCTCTAGTTGTTTTTGGATCAAGTCCGGCGGTAAAATGTCTGCTTGTTCTTTCACTTCTGTCAGTAAGGCACGGAGTTGCAACTTTAAGGACTGCACTGCTAGTAGACTTGCAACTTCGCCGCCTTCATGTCCACCAATGCCATCACAAACAATGGATACCCGTGGTAATAATGGATCATCGGGATCAGCAGTGTTAGTGGGGTAGCAAGTATCTTCATTTTGCGTTTGTTGTGGACCAGTTTCTGTTGCTCCTGCAACCTTTAGGGTTAATGGCAAATCTGCTGCAGATGATAGAAGTAATGCATTGAGTTGACTCGCAATAGACTCTAAATTTGCTTCCTCGCTACGCATCTGCTGGACTATGTTGTTCAACTCTTGTCCCACTGGTTTTTTTGCAGTCGCTACCCAAGGTTGCCAACACTCGCCCAACTGCTGTAGAGACGTTGCATGCTGTAGAGACGTTGCATGCTGTAGAGACGCGCCATCCGAGAGTTCTACATTAACAAGTTCCAACAGTCGCACGCACCAACCTTGGACTCGCAAATTATCTGCAATCAGCAAACTACCAGCCACACCCAACTCTGATAACGGTATCCACAGTTGGAGAATTTGCCACAACCAGTAAACTTGTCTTACGGCTTGTGCTTGCTCCCATGCATCTGTGATTGCTGGGTAGAGATTTCCCGTCTCATCTATCGGCACATTTTCTAGCAACAAAATATCATCGTGAACAATTCCATATGCCTGAGGAATGTGTAATCTGTGTTGGTATAGCCGCAGGTAAGACACAATTTCTCTTGGCAATTCTTCAGGTATATTTGGCAATAATCCTGGTTGAGTATCCAGCCAAATATTAGGGGTAATAACCTCATACCTATTTGCCACTTTTTCTCCAGGTTGGATTTCGGCTACTGAGGAACCAGTTGCCCAAAGGTAGCGGTAAACTAAGGGAGTTTGACAACTTGCACAAACACTATCCCCCACAGAATTCATGGGTTGAGTACAACTGGAATTTGTGCAATAAATTATCTGCTGTGTTGAAATCATGCAAGTGAGAATTTTTCGACAAATATAAGGGTTAATTCCAATTAAATTTGGCTGTCAAATACCTGAACGTTAGAATAGACTGGAATTGTATTCCTTTGATTAAACATACTGTTACTAAAAGTTATCAAAATTTACCTAAAAAAATAACTTTCGCTTTCTGGAAACAGTCAATGCATGAGTGTATCTAATCATATAAATGCCTTGACGACTGAATGTATTGTCTAGGATGGCGTTATGCCAAGTACTACTTTAATCTGGCTGTTAGCGGGATCAGGTCTATGTTTGATTGAACTGTTCCTGCCAACAGCTTTTGTTGCCTTCTTAATGGGAATTAGCGCTATTGTGGTGGCGTTTCTGTCTCAAGCGGTTTTGGGCAAGTTATGGCTGCAAGTTGTGGTTTGGCTATTGCTTTCCACAGCCCTAGTCCTACTTTCCCGTCGGTTTGTGAGATTGCCACACCGCAAGTCGAAAATTCAGGATGCAATTATAGCTGAAACTTTAACAGAGATTCCAGCCGGGAAAACAGGACGAGTGCTGTACGAGGGGAATTCTTGGCGGGCGCTTTGTGACGATGAAAAACTTAGCATACCACCCAATCAAAGAGTTTACGTCACAAGACGCGAAGGCACCACCCTAATTGTGATGCCAGAAAATCTGTTGCGCTCGTAATTGCTTAATTAAAAAATTGGAAAATTTATTATGGAACAGTTCTTTTTACTTGTTTTATTAGCTTTAGGCGGTTCTGCCATAGCAGGCTCTGTCAAAGTTGTGAATCAGGGTAATGAAGCTTTGGTGGAACGCTTGGGAAGCTATAACAAAAAGTTAGAACCAGGGCTTAACTTTATTGTTCCTGTTGTAGATAGAGTCGTCTTCCGGGAGACGATTCGGGAAAAAGTCATAGATATTCCTCCACAACAGAGTATTACCCGCGATAATGTCTCAATTACCGTTGATGCTGTGGTTTATTGGCGCATTGTCGATATGGAGAAAGCTTACTACAAAGTGGAAAATCTCCGGACGGCAATGGAGAATTTGGTGCTGACTCAAATTCGTGCGGAAATGGGCAAACTGGAACTGGATGAAACTTTTACCGCCCGTTCTCAAATTAATGAAATTTTACTGCACGAATTGGACGTTGCTACCGACCCTTGGGGCGTCAAAGTCACACGGGTGGAACTGCGGGATATTATTCCCTCACAAGCAGTTAGGGAGTCGATGGAATTGCAAATGTCAGCGGAACGGCGCAAACGGGCGGCGATTTTGACTTCTGAGGGCGAACGAGAAGCAGCTGTTAATAGCGCCAGAGGTAAAGCTGATGCTCAAGTTCTGGATGCAGAAGCCCGTCAAAAAGCGGTCATTTTGCAAGCAGAAGCTGAACAAAAAGCGATCGTTCTCAAAGCACAAGCCGAACGCCAGCAGCAGGTTCTTAAAGCACAAGCTGTTGCTGAGTCTGCGGACATTATTGCCCAAAAAATCAAAACAAACCCCGATGGTCACAAAGCGCTGGAAGTTCTGCTTGCTTTGGGCTACCTGGATATGGGCGCGACTATTGGCAAAAGCGATAGCAGTAAGGTCATGTTTATGGACCCGCGCACGATTCCTGCTACTTTGGAGGGTATACGCTCGATTGTATCAGATGGTCAGACTGACTCAAACCCCTTGTTTACTAAGGAAATACCCCCAGTGAATAACAATCACGCTAGCTAGGAGGGAGAAGTAGGGGGAGGTGGGGAAGACAAGGGAGATAAGGGAGTAACATCCCCCCTCATCCCCCTCATCCCCCTCATCTTCCTCATCTTCCTCATCCCCCTCATCCCCCTCATCTTCCTACTCCCCAGCAGCTTGAGCTAGCTGGCATTGGCTGCACAAACCGAAAAACTCTAGAGTGTGATAAAAAATCTTAAACTTATGTGTAGATTGTAACTGAACTTCTAGGTCATGGACAGGGCATTGATTAATCGGAATAGAAGCACCGCATTGCAGACAGGTCAAGTGGTGCTTGTCTTGCTGCGCTAAGCTATAAAGGGCTTCACCGTTAGCCAATGTCCGCACTTGCACCATGCCTTCAAGTTTTAAGGCTTCCAATGAGCGGTATACTGTTGCTAAACCCATGTTTTGGTTACGGTTACGTAATTCTACGTAAATATCTTGGGCAGAAATGCCTTGTTTGACGGTTTTAAGCAGTGTTAGAATACGCTCTTGACTGCGGGTGCGTATGGCTCTCATAGACAATAGTAAAAAAACAATAGTAAAAAAACGCCAATTTATAGTTGAAAATGTTCTTTTGGCAGACTTCTAGCTTAACTCTAATGACTTGTTATCTGATTGTCGCCTAGTTGGGACAGAAAGATATAGTATGAGCGTAGCAGTATTCAGCTTAAGCCAGTGCAAAGGAAGTATCTAGCCAAAATTTTTGTAACTCTCCGTCCTTCAGTTCTCGATCCTGCTGGTGTAGCAGTCCAATCTGGGCTGAAGCAATTGGGATACGATAATGTTGAGCAGGTGCGGATCGGCAAGTACATTGAATTAACTCTCATCTCAACCGATGAAGGTACAGCCCGTCAGAACCTAGATCGGATGTGTGACCAAATGCTTGCAAATCCAGTCATAGAAAATTATCACTTTGATTTGACCGAGGTTGAGTCACAGACGGGAGTGTATTAAAGCACCAAAGCAAGAGTCATTGGTCTTTTGTCCCTAGTTTAAAATGCTATGACTAATGACTAATGACTAATAACTAATGACTAATGACTAATAACATGAAATTTGGGGTTGTTGTTTTTCCGGGTTCTAATTGCGATCGCGATGTTGCTTACGTGACAAGAGACTTGTTAAAGCAACCGACTCGCATGGTTTGGCATCAAGAAACTGATATTTCTGATTTGGATATCATTATTATACCAGGTGGTTTTAGCTACGGCGATTATTTGCGCTGTGGTGCGATCGCACGGTTTTCACCTGTTATGCAGCAAGTAGTAGCACACTCTCAAAAGGGCAAACCTGTCCTGGGTATTTGCAACGGTTTCCAGGTATTAACTGAGGCAGGGTTGTTACCAGGAGCGTTGGTAAAAAATCGGGATTTGCATTTTATTTGCGATCGCGTTCCTGTTAAAGTTGAGCGCACAGATCTTCCTTGGACGCAAGGTTATCAAGAAGGGGAAATTATCACTTTGCCTATTGCTCACGGAGAAGGGCAATTTTACGCTGATACAGCTACGTTATCAGAACTTGAAGATAACAATCAAGTGTTGTTTCGCTACGAGGGAGATAACGTTAACGGCTCAGTGAATAACATTGCCGGGATTTGCAATTCTACGGGCAATGTGTTAGGAATGATGCCCCATCCGGAGAGGGCTTCTGACCCGATGTTGGGCGGTAACGATGGGTTGAAGTTGTTCCAGGGGTTGTTGGAGAAAGTGGCGGCGTTGGTGTAGTTTATAAGTTGCAATAATTTCGCGCAAAGGCGCAAAGACGCAAAGAAACCAAGTTTTTTTTGCGTCTTTAAGATTTCAAGAAAAGGGGCGATCGCCCTTGCTCAAACGATTGAAATGCAAGAAAAAATCAATCACTGTCTTCAACTATGATTTCTCCCCCACTCCTACTTTCCACAGGAAAAAACTTCCCCATACTAAAGAAGTATAAGTAAGTTTAGCAAAGTTTGGAGCTATTTAATTTTGCTCTCTTAAAGAGTTATCTCTGGAGCGTCTGCAAGTCGTTGCTGACTTTGTAGCTTACCTAGCAGATAAGGAGAGTGAGGAAGCAACTGAGGAACTCCTGAAAATTCCTGGTCTTTTAGAAAAGATTAAGAAGAATCGAGAAACAACCTCCAAGGCTCGCTTAGTTAATTGGAGAGCGATCCGCTCTGATGTATGAAGTTATCTTGTATCCTGATGCTCAGGAATTCTATGCTACAGCAGACAAGGCGCTTGCCAAAAAGATTGCTAGATGCTTAGAGCAACTAGAGCAAAATCCTCGCCTGCACCCAAATATTAAACCTTTAAAGGGAAATTATTCTGGTTACTACCGCTATCGAGTTGGCGACTATCGAGTCATCTACTCGATAGATGATGAAGCGGGTGCAGGTGTTAGTAGATACAATTGCTCACCGTAGCCAAGTTTACAACTCATGAGCGCAAACAGCGAATCGCCTCCAGCAGCCCTCTCGCCTTATTTAAGGTTTCTTCATATTCTTTATCGGGATCAGAATCAGCAACCAAACCAGCGCCTGCTTGCACACTCACAGTATTATTTCGGAGAACCATTGTACGAATTGCTATAGCCGTATTCAATTGTCCTTCAAAATCGTAGTGTCCGTAAACACCAGAATACACGCCACGACGACTAGGTTCTAACTCGTGAATGATTTGCATCGCGCGAATCTTGGGTGCGCCGCTTACGGTTCCTGCTGGGAAGCAAGCTTTGAGTAAATCCCATGCCGTTTTCCCAGGTGCTAGTTTACCTAGAACATTACTGACAATATGCATCACATGAGAGTAGCGCTCAATCACCATCAATTCATCAACTCTCACCGTACCACTTTGGCAAACGCGCCCTAAATCATTTCGTCCCAAATCAACAAGCATCACATGCTCAGCAATTTCCTTGGGATCTTTGAGCAAATCGTCTGCGAATGCTGCATCTTCTTGAGGGGTTTTCCCTCGTGGGCGTGTCCCAGCGATAGGACGTACAGTTGCTATCACCTGTGCTTGTGAATCTAGTTCTGCTTTTACCATCACTTCTGGACTGGAACCGATAATTTGCCAATCTTGAAAGTGAAAGTAAGCCATGTAAGGCGAAGGATTAATCTGGCGCAAAGAACGGTAAAGAGCGAAGGAGTCGCCAGTGTATTCTGTTGTGAGTCGCTGGGAAATAACAACTTGAAAAATATCTCCAGCTTTGATATATTCTTTTGCCTTCTGGACATTGGCACAAAATTCAGCGCGGGTGAAGTTACTTTTGTACTCTTGTGCTTCCCCTGCTTCTCCTGCTCTCTTAGTCCCTGGTGGTGTCCACTCCATTATGGTCTTTTGGGGTGACACAGGGAGAGAGAGCTTGCTCACCATTTGGGTAACGCGATCGCACGCTTGTTGATACGCTCTTTGTAAAGACGCGCCATCCGAGAGTTCTACATCACGCAAATCAGCGTAGGCTATTGCCCAAATTTTCCGCTTCACCTGGTCAAAAATCAACAGATGGTCTACCTGCATCCACAACCCATCTGGGATATTTCTTTCATCAGTTTGATAAACTGGGACGCGTGGTTCTATCCAGCGAATCAATTCATAGCCCCAGAAACCAAATAAACCCCCAATCCCTGGCGGTAACTGGGGTAATTTGACGGGTTGATATGGTTCCAAACAATTGGCTAAAGCTGTAAACGGATCGCCTTCAAAGACAAGCTGCGAACCGTCGCGATGTGTTTGAGTGGTGTATTCGCCTCTTGCTTCTAAAACCCACACCGGATCACAACCCACAAAGCTATACCGTCCCAGTTTTTCCCCACCTTCTACCGATTCCAACAAAAAGCTGTATGGTTGTCCTGCGCATACTTTATACCAAGCCGATACTGGTGTATCCAGGTCGGCTACCCATTCTTGATACACGGGCACAAAGTTGCCTTGCAATGCTTGCTGGGAAAACTGGTCAAAATCGGGGAATATCATAAAAGGAGTCAGAATCCAGAACGCAGAACTCAGAATACTTTACGCCACTTACGGGATGAAGTTTGAGTAAGGAAGAAATTTTTCACTCATCACTCATCAGTCATCAGTCATCAGTTATCAGTCATCAGCTGTTAGGTATTACCTAATTGCTAATACCTAACAGCTAACGGCTGACCTCTATTTACTAAGAGTCGAAAGTAGACTTACCGCTGAACTTGACTGCCGCTGGGCTCGGGTTTTTACCGATATTGCGGTCTACATAGCGCACTTTCTCACGACCTGGGTTGACTTTTTCTGGGAAGACACCATCAGCCGGATGTATGTATTGAATTTCTCCGTTCGGATAAATTCGGTAAACTTTGTAGTTTGTGATTTTCAATTTCCGCAATACCTGACCGCCCAGATAGACGCCGTATTCCTTACGAGCCAAATACAGGAGGTTTTCACCTTGGCGCATAATGGCGGTACCGCCTGTAGGCAGTTCAAAAGGCTGCTCCTTGGGGCTAGTCCAAGTGATAGCGTACTTTTCTTCCACTTCTGCTTTTTTCAGCAAGCCACCAGTGCTGCCACCAAATATAGGGGTCTGTCCAGAGAGTGTTTCTGCCATAAAGTTTTCTCTCAACGTTTTTACGGCATCCTATCACCGCAACTAGGGTCATGTTGCGATCGCGTCATAGTCTGTAACAGTTGTTAGTCAATCGTCGATAATCCATAGTCAAAAATCTAGATTCCACAGGTTTTTGACTATGAACTCATAACTGTTGCTAAACCGCTAAATTTCTTTATAGAGTTTTCTCTTGTGTCCCCTGTCCCTTGCTCCCTTTCCTTGGACGTGATAACTTTTGCTCTTGCCTCGCCTCAACTATAGGTATGGTAAAGTGAAACTGACTACCTTGGTTTTTGCCGTTTGATTTTGCCCAAATCTCTCCACCCCAACCATGGACAATTTGACGGCTAATTGCTAAGCCAAGACCTGTGCCACCAGTGGTGCGGCGCAACGCTCCTTCTTCTTGATAGAAGCGGTCAAAAACGATTTCTAGAAGATGTGGTTCAATACCGCGTCCGGTATCAGCTACGGTGACTTCAACCATCTTCTTGCGATTGCGTTCAGCCTTAATGGTGATTTCTCCGTTTGATGGTGTAAATTTGCAAGCGTTGTCTACCAGTTTTGCCAGGACTTCCACCAGCCAATCTCCATCTGCTTTAACCAAAGGCAGGTTTTTTGCAATCTGAGTTGTAATTTTAGGCAGCTTTTCGGAGGCAAACCGAGTGCGAATCCGACTGAGCGACAGTTCCACACATTCTTGTAAGCTGAGCGATTCTGGATGCCATTCTACCCGACCGCTTTCGAGATTAGAAAGCGTCAGGAAATCTTGTATGAGTTTGCGCATCCGTTCTGAGTCAGTAAGAGCAGTGTCTAGCATGACCTGTCGTAACTCAGGAGACATATCCGGTTCGCTGGCTAGACTTTCCAAGCACACCTGAATGGTAGATAGGGGGGTACGGAGTTCGTGTCCAGTGATGGCTATCAAGTTGCTGCGGGTGCGGTCAAGAGCTTCCAACTGCTTGTTCAAAACTTCTAGGTTAGCATAAGCCTCCGCTTGGATCAGGGCGACTCCCACTTGGGTGGCGATCGCTTCTACCAAATCAAAGTCCCCAGCTTGCCAATCGTGTAAAGTTTCGTTGCAGTAGTGCAGTTCAACGATACCCAACAACCGCCCTTGGTAGAACACTGGTTCCATCAGCCAAGAACGAATGCCATACTTTTTCACGAGTTCCCAAAGTTCTCTAGAAGAGGTAATGCGAGCATCAGTCTGAGTATCAGTTACACAAACCCCTTCGCTTTGTAGTACCACATCCCGAAATAGGAGATTGTTCTCCAACAGCCAGGTTTGTCCTAGAAGAGATGGTACACCAGATTTCAAAAACTCATGTTCAATAACGGCTTTGGCATCCGTGCCTTGAGCGCGATAGATTAAACAGCGACACGCCCCTAAGTTTTGTCCCAGTTCTTGGGTTGCGACTTGGAGAATTTCATGGGGATCGAGCGATCGCCTAATAGCGTTACTAATCGTATTGACCAAGCGTTCTTTACGTGCTTGAGCCGCTATGGAACGATATGCCTTGTGCAATTTATACTGACTTGCTTGCAAATAAGTCACCAAGCGCTGCACAAACGGATCAGTATCTATGTCGCAAGCATATTCGTTGAGCTGTACTACTCCTGTTTCGCTCTGCCGCTCGTCTATCCTAAACCTGTGGCGTGCCTGATCAACTTTATCTACCAGTTCTGGTCTGTAAACCAAAATCCTGTCCAATAGCAATTCAGCGGCTTTCAGGCTTACCCCCCGTTCTGCTGTCCAAATTCCTTCAAACCTTCGCGCCGTGTCCATATCCAAACTCGGGCTGAACTCCCGCAGTTGCTCATTTTTAGCAAGAGAACCCATGCTTTCCCGGCAAACCAAGCAAGTGGCATAGTTTTGGGCAACCACCACCAAATGCCACTCTTGACTTAAGCCATCATCGGGTTCAAAGGCTATCTTTTCGTAGTATTCCGAACTGTTGGTAAAATCCGTTTCGGGGGCTGATAATACGTATATTTGATTACTACGCTGGGCAAGCCGCTGATAGCGATGAGCTTCTTGACGGTAGAATCGCTCTCTTTGGAAGCTAGCAATGACCAGAGGCTGCTCCAAAGTAGCCGCCAACACCTGGTCTTCCATCGCGTGGGAGAGCGCCGTTAGTGAAGCCTTGAAATATATTTGAGGTCTCAGGTTGGGTAGAGCCTGTAGCAGTTCACTCAGCACGGAAGTCGAAATGCTCATCAATTTCTTTAAGGAGCCACAATCTGGACAATATCGATGTCACAGCTGCATTGTACAAATTACAACGGACTCTTAAGTTAACGAGATAGTTGCAATATGTAAAGAATGGTGAAAGACACGTTGACACCCTTGGCAGGCGCAGCACGTTGCTTGAGATGCAGCAACATTCTGTCTAGGGTTTCCCGCCAGCTAACCGACGGCAGCTTTAGAGCTATAGTAAGTATCCTACAGAAGTAGACTGGCGTCATCATAGCTTGTTAAATCTTCAGTCCTGCGTTTTGAGTATATCCCCACGGATCATTCTCATGGTTGGTCATCCGCACAGGCACCCTATAGTATAGTATTTTTGAGCTATTTACTATAATGGCGAGGTTTCAAACAATAGACCGATTAAAAAATGGGGAATTGGCAAAACGTACATTTTCATGCTTAATATGGTTTGTAGTTTCTAGAAAGTATGGACTAGATATAGATACAGCGCATTGTTCGTGCATGAAGTACAACGCGCTTTGTCTAAAAGCCGAGACACTAAGCCCTTTTTACTTCTGAGTTCTCATAAATACACGTAGGGTGGGCAATGCTCAGCAAAACCCAGATATAACCCAGATATAGTGGGCATTGCCCACCCGAAAAATACTTAATTTTTTTCAACAATCAAACCGGATTGCTATAGTCAAGTTTTTTATTTTGTCAGCTTTGCATTGAACATAAGCTAAACGAGAAGTTTTTTGATTTAGGAAAAAAAGCCTCTTTTCTCCACTCATAAATTTAGGGTCTTTCCACCATTTTCCTTTTTGCTGAAGCCGTTTAAAGAATTGAACACAAACTACTACACCCTCAGGACTCACAACTCAGGACTATTATGTCTAACAAAAATGCCTAATGACCAAAGTCGCCGTATAAGAACCTGAATACGCAGAATTTATAAGTATTGTGGAGGTAAAAATCTACTTCCAAAAATGACCTGCACAAGCACATTCTCTTGTTTACATTCTTTTTAGGATATCATCAAAGGCTGCATTGTCAATCACTGTCGAAATTTCCACTATGATTTGACTTTGCCAAGAATTTGATTTTCATGCATAGCTAACTCAAGTATTTATGTTATTTGAAGACGCAACCGCTATCATCGTACTTTTTTATAAACTATTGTTAAAAAGTATAACTATTTACAAATCTTCAGACTTTTGACTTTTTAAGTATGGATAAGGAAGTACAGAAGTGCTTGTAGTAACTGTTGAAAAAGTGTATTGCGGAATATAGCGATCTCATGTAATATTATTTTATCAATAATTTTCAAAATTCTTAAAACCATGTGATCAATCTGAAAATTTACTTGGTGCTAAAAGCAGTGAAGTCTGCAATAGCAGCCGAGTAAAATCACTAAGTCATAGACAATAGACAAAGCAAGCTTTGATGGGGAGATGATCCCATCCATAAATTTTTTAACAAAAAAGTAGAAGAAATCATTCCTTAATGCCTTAATCCAAAAAAGATGGAGTGTATTAAAGTGACACCATTAAGGCTTGCAACAACAGTAAACACAAAGCATTGCATATTTTCCCAATTTTGTTACAGCAGTTTTCACTTAATTTAGACCACATTTTTTGCTGTTTTTCTTTGCGTCTTGTGGCTTCTCTACGAGAAGCCGCTCATGCAGTCTATGCGCGAGACAAAAAAGGTCTATTGACCTGAAAATAGCTGTAGAACTATGAATCTGTTGGTCATAGATTTCCTGGGTAAATACGTGCTACACATACCTGCTCAGGTGAAACATGAGAATCGCACAAATTTCTCCTTTATGGGAGCGTGTTCCTCCCTTTCGTTATGGCGGTACTGAACTAATTGTTCAATTACTTACAGACGAATTAGTTAGGCGCGGTCATGATGTTACCTTATTTGCTTCTGGTGACTCAATTACCAAAGCAAAGCTTTGTTCAGTCCATAACCAAGCTTTACGGCTCGACCGCAATATCAAAGAGCCAGCACTCTACGAGCAGATGATGCTTGCTGATGTTTATCAAAACGCCCATCATTTTGATATTATCCACTCTCATGTGGGTTGTCCTGCCCTTCCGTATTGCGGTTTTGTGAAAACTCCCACCGTACATACAATGCATGGTATTTTTACGCCCGATAACGAGAAGATGTATCGGCGTTTTCCTTGGCAACCTTTGATCAGTATTAGTGAGGCACAGCGAGAACCCCGCTTAGGCTTGAACTACATTCATACCGTTTACAACGGCATTGACACAACCGTCTATCCCTTCTATTCTGAACCGACACAACCTGCATACTTAGCATTTGTCGGGCGGATCTCCCCAGAAAAAGGACCAGTGGAAGCGATTAAGGTTGCTCGTGCTGCTGGCTTACCATTGAAGATGGCTGGCAAAATTGACGTTGTTGACCGGGATTATTATCGAGAACAAGTAGAGCCTCTGATTGATGGCGAACAAATTCAGTACCTGGGTGAGATTTCCCACGAAGAAAAAGTTAAACTGCTTGGTGGAGCAACTGTGACTTTGTTCCCCATCAACTGGCGAGAGCCTTTTGGTTTGGTCATGATTGAGTCAATGGCAACGGGTACACCTGTCATTGGCATGGGATTAGGCTCAGTACCAGAAGTCATTGCTCATGGGAAAACAGGTTTTGTTTGCCACTCGCTCCAAAAAATGATTGAAGTGATTCCAGACGCCATAAAATTAGACCGTTCGACTTGTCGGGAATACGTTGTCAGTCGCTTTAGCGTTGAATCTATGACCGATGAGTATGAGAGGGCTTATAAAATGGTCCTAGTCTAGAAGTCTGCACCTGCAACCCATCACTCCAAAAGTCACAAGGCAATCTTGAAAATTGGTTTATGGGCAAGAGTGGATGAAATCGGGTAAAAAAAGGGACACGGAGTCCCTTGTTTTTACCACCTCTAGAGTTTTGAGTTCAAACTTGGTCAATAAAAAAAATTTATTTTTCTTTCTAAAATTGGAGACTCAACTAATATTATTTTAGTAAAATTAGTATATAATTATTAGTGCTTCATATTATACATAATATATTTATTTTTTAATTCCCTTTACAAAAAATTTTAAGTAACAGTTTAGCTAAAAGTGACTAACCTGTTGCGTGTTGCTGTGGAAAACCCCTATTTCCATATTGCTACCGAGGGGCGTCTACATCTTGCCATTCTGAAGAAAAGCGGCTAAGAAAACAAGTAGAAATCCATACTTTTAAGCTTATTCATAAAATTTTTAGAAAATCATAGATTTATAAAGATTTTATGATCAAGGCTTTCTTCATGTTTTGTGACTAGCTGTATGCGATTATGATTTTTGCTCAATGGCTCAAATCTGCTTCTAACAGCGTCTTTTTTCCTGTTGACGCTGATGCTTGTATGAACAACTAGACCTGTACACGGAATTTTGGCTGATGACACCGGATACACTGACGACACCGGAAAAAATTTTTCTAGACGGAAAAACTTTTGTTCCTGCCGATCAAATACCTATTCCAGAATGGCCTTGTGTAACAAGTGAAAGACCACAACCGACACTCACGGTTAAAGATGATGATTTATTTTTGGTCACAGACACTTTAGGCAATATTTCTGGCTGTTCGCTCAATGATGGCAATCCCAGTATGGGGCTATTGTGCTGTGACACACGCTTTCTGAGTCGCCTAGAGTTGCAAATTGATGGACACTCTCCTGTGTTACTTAGCAGCACTGCTGAAAAAGGATTTTCTCTGTCAATTTTGTGTACCAATCCCAGAATCGAAGACCGTCTGAAAGCCGATACAGTGGGCATTCGTCGGGAACTCGTACTTAATGGAGCATTATTTGAAGAGTTAGAAGTTTCTAATTATAGCACAAGTTCCATCAGCTTTGAACTCAGTATTAGCTTTGACGCGGATTTTGCCGATTTATTTGAAGTCCGGGGCTATGACAGGCAAAAACGGGGTAGACTTTTACGCCTTGTAGAACCGACACCTGAAGAAGGAACATCAACTGGCGAAGGTATTTCTGCACAATCTGTGCCAGCTGTACAGAAAGAGCAATCCTTAAGCCTTGCCTATGAAGGTCTGGATGGCTTACTCATGGAATCTCGCATTCAATTCCAGCATAGACAACCAGACTATTTCAAAGGTTACACAGCGGTTTGGCGGCTGGAGTTGGCTTCTCACGAAACTCAAAAATTGGGCTACCGAGTCAATTTCTTGACAAACAACAAATCGACTTCCATTGTTAGCGCTCCTTTCACCTTAGTACAAGCCAAAGCCTCCGAGATGATGGAGGAGCAACACTGGGTACAACAAATTACACGAATTCGCTCAGACAAAGGCACGTTCAATCACATTATTGAGCGAGCTGAGCAAGATATGTATTTGTTGCGTCAGTCCTTCGGCAAGTACAAGACTGTTTCCGCAGGAGTGCCGTGGTTTTCCGCGCTGTTTGGGCGCGATTCGATTATCACAGCTTCCCAAACCCTGATGTTAAACCCTCAAATTGCCAAAGAAACTCTACAGCTTCTGGCGACATACCAAGGCAAAACTGATGATGATTGGCGCGAAGAGGAACCAGGTAAAATTTTACACGAGTTGCGGTTGGGTGAACTAGCTCGCTGTCAGGAAATTCCCCACACTCCTTACTACGGTACAGTCGATGCGACTCCCTTGTGGCTGATGCTGTATGCCGAATACTATGCTTGGACTCATGATGTCGAAACTTTAGATCAACTTTGGTCTAAAGCTTTGTTGGCAATGGACTGGATCGACCGCAACATTCGAGAAACAGGCTATCTCAGCTACTACCGTAAATCCAAAGGTGGTCTTGCCAACCAAGGGTGGAAAGACTCTGGCGATTGTATTGTCAATCGTAAGGGAGAGTTAGCCAACGGACCGATCGCCTTGTGTGAGGTACAAGCTTACGTCTACGCTGCCAAATTGCGCTTAGCAGAAATTGCCAGGCTGAAAAAGCGGATTGACTTATCAGATCGGTGGACAGAAGAAGCAAGAAACCTTAAGCTTCGTTTCAATAGAGACTTTTGGATGGAAGACCAGGATTTCTGTGCTTTGGCTTTGGATGGAGAAGGTCAGCAAGTAGACAGTATTACGTCTAATCCTGGTCATTGCCTACATTTAGGCATTTTCACACCTGAAAAAGCTTACAGTGTTGCTGAACGGCTGCGGGCACCAGATATGTTTAACGGTTGGGGTATCCGCACCCTGAATAGCTTGTCACCAGCTTACAATCCAATGGGGTATCATATCGGTTCTGTATGGCCCCACGATAACTCGTTGATTGCGCTGGGATTGCGATCGCTCGGTTTAGTCGATCAAGCCCTGGAACTTTTTGAAGGTTTATTCGACATGACTAACCAGCAGCCCTATCAACGTCCTCCAGAGTTGTTCTGCGGCTACGAGCGCAATGGTGATAACGCCCCTGTACAGTATCCTGTTGCCTGTACACCTCAAGCATGGGCAACCGGTAGTATCTTCCAGTTGCTGCAAATGATCATAAACCTGGTGCCTGACGCTCCCAACAACTGCTTACGAATTATCGACCCTACTTTGCCAGAGTCGATCAGCACTTTGTCACTGCACAATCTCAAAGTTGGTTCTACTATACTGGATTTGGAATTTGAGCGTTCTGGTAGCACAACTGCTTGTCGCGTTGCCAAGAAACGCGGTAACCTCCGAGTCGTTATCGAAGCGTAAAATCAGGAAGTGGGGAGTAGGAACTGGGGGCTGTTGACCCGGAATGGGAAGATGCTGGGGACTACCGCTATACAACCAGTCCTTTTTCTTCCCCAATACCCAATCCCTAATCCCCAGTCCCTGCTTTAGCCTTCCTCTTGTTGATTCTCACTTCTGTGCCCAGGAGAAGCTTCGTAAAGCGCATCTAGTTTTTGGCGTGCGTCTTCAACGTTAATCGAACGCATCACCAGAAGCGGCTCTTTAATTAAGTTACCAGCAGCATCTAATAACTCTGGATGCGGTTTAAACTGCTTGGTTGATGAACTATAGGGATATCTGCCCTGATTTTCACTAGCTACTGATCTGGGTGGATAAATCCGCTCTCTATCAAAACTGAACATAATCAGGTTGCGAATTAAGTTAGCAACAGCTATAAAAGCTAGGATGGTAAAAGCAAGAATGTAAAGCAGGTGTAACATCGTTTTTCCTCCAGAGTTCGCAGATTTTAAAGCTATATGTTCTAAAGTTTTGCTTAGCTGCTCAATGTTGATGCTGTTAATTACGCTGATGCTGAATGGTTAACGCAATCTTTATGCGCTCATACTCTTTATAAAAAGGGAATTTTTAACCTACGGGAGAGTGCGCTGGTAACATAAAATACATCACTTCCTATCTCAGATGATGTCAAAAAATTTTTTTATCTCACTTACATACCGTCTTGAGTAGTGCTAATTCTGCCACCATTCACAAAGTAACGTACCCAGATAACATAGTTTTGAGCCTCACTCCGCTTCAAAGTTACCCTTGAGGGGTGGAAACTGCATCAGACTTCTCGCGCTTGACGGAAGCGCATCGCCACATTCCAACATTGTGTTACTAATTGATGCCAAGGCGCTAACGTTGCCATATCAATACCGACTTGTCCATCAGTTGCACTAAACAGCATCTTTGCTGTGTTCACTTCCTCTTGCGCTTTCTTGACTCGCGTTAGTAAGTCAGATTGTTCATGTTGACTCATGAATGACAGCTGTTCTCTTTCCAGAAAATCGCGCGATCGCGCAAACCAGTACTGAAAATCTTCTAACAGCGGTTGCAAAACTGTTTTCAGCAGTTCAGATTCTGGTAAATTCGAGTCTCGCATAAATGAGAAGGATATTCCTAACTTTCTTACTAATATTAACTCTATTTAAGATTCTTAACATTTCCCTCGTCTCTCTCATAAGTTAGAAAATTTTGATGCTTTGTAACATTATTGACACAGCGTCTATTATATAAACTTTTCTAGGCTATTGTACAGATACCCCAGAGGGATCTCAAAAAACCTGTTTATCTTAGAGACAAAAAAACTGAGAATTTACTAATATATATGTATTATTCAACACTGAAGGAATCAGATGAGACCTCGGTAGCTCAGTGAATCTATGCAAAGCCAATCGAGAAAAACCCGAATGGTTTTCTCAGCATTCCCGCAACAGACAGTTAAGTAATATGCATAAAGGTTTTGGCGCTCCCCCTATTGCAATTCCTGTTGCCCAAAAGACTAGGTAATGAAAAAAAAACAAGCAATGGTAGCAATGTAAAGTTAAATTAATGTAAGATTATCTCACAATGAAAGCTAAACTTGTAAAATATTAGATAAAATATAGAATTCAACGAAGACACTTGCATGCCTGGCTTTTGTGAAAAACAAAATATCCCAAGTACATAAAAATCACTCTTAGTCATCAATCAGAAGTTTGTTTTTATTCTTTACTAGAAATCGTTAACTTCATCATTGAAATATTAAGTTAAACCAACAGGAATTAAAGTGGTTATATTTAAAGAAGAGCCGCATACATCAAAATGTCTGGCAATGCGAGCAAACACTTCAATGAGTACGGCGAAGTCTTAGCTCGCTCTTGAATCTACAATACTTGTAAGGTTGGCGCTTTAAATGCTCCAAAGTCTTGTAACCATGAGCGATAAGCATTCTCTATAAAAAACTGACTGTTTATTTATACATAGATAGTAAATGACATGATAACTTATTAAAAATAGATATTATGAAGAAAGGCATAAGCATCAATATATGATTAATGAATCGAGTTCATCCTGCTCAAGGAATAAAAATTGGTAAAAAGAAAAATATGACAAAACTGAAAAGTAGCCCCACTTTAGTTTTGGGGAAAATTTTTTCATAACTCCAACCCATACATTATCTTTTACAATCACTTTGCCAATGGTACAGCAGCAGATGTCGCCAAACTCATATTCTCATCAACCAGAAGAACCAGAAAAAATATATTTACCGCGAACCTCAGAATCAGAGACTTTAAAGAAGATTCGCCATACCGCTTCTCATGTGATGGCAATGGCAGTACAAAAGCTGTTTCCCAAAGCACAAGTCACAATCGGTCCCTGGATTGAAAACGGCTTTTACTATGACTTTGATAATCCGGAACCATTTACTGATAAGGATTTAAAAGCCATTTATAAAGAAATGGTAAAGATTATCAATCGGAAATTGCCAGTCATTCGAGAAGAAGTCAGCCGCGAAGAAGCTGAACAGCGTATTAAGCAAATTAACGAACCATATAAGCTAGAAATCCTATCAGACATCAAACAGGAACCAATCACGATTTACCACCTTGGAGAGCAGTGGTGGGATTTGTGCGCTGGACCTCATGTGGAAAATACTGGCGAACTCAACCCGAAAGCGATTGATTTAGAAAGCGTTGCAGGGGCATATTGGCGTGGAGATGAAACGAAAGCGCAGTTGCAACGCATCTACGCCACCGCCTGGGAAACACCAGAACAACTCGCTGAGTACAAGCGGCGTAAAGAAGAAGCCCAGCGACGAGATCACCGGAAACTGGGTAAGGAACTGGGATTGTTTATATTTTCCGACCTAGTGGGACCAGGGTTACCATTGTGGACGCCCAAAGGAACTTTGTTGCGCAGTCTTCTGGAAGACTTCCTCAAGCAGGAACAAATCAAACGTGGCTACCAGCAGGTTGTCACACCCCACATTAGCAGAGTTGATTTATTTAAAACCTCTGGACACTGGCAGAAATATAAAGAAGATTTGTTCCCGATGATGGCAGAGGATGAGGAAGCAGCGGCGCATGAACAAGGCTTTGTTCTCAAAGCTATGAATTGTCCCTTCCACATCCAAATATATAAGAGTGAGTTGCGCTCTTATCGGGAATTACCGATGCGCTTAGCTGAATTTGGCACCGTCTATCGCTACGAGCAATCAGGCGAACTGGGCGGCTTAACGCGGGTGCGCGGCTTCACTCAGGATGATGCCCATCTGTTCGTGACGCCAGAACAGCTAGACAGCGAATTCCTCAACGTCGTGGATTTGATTTTGTCCGTTATTAAGACTCTGCAATTAGGGAATTTTAAAGCACGACTCAGTTTCCGCGACCCGAAGAGTGATAAGTACATCGGTTCTGATGAAGCTTGGAACAAAGCTGAAAATGCGATCCGCCGCGCTGTCGAAACTTTGGGGATGGATCACTTTGAAGGCATTGGAGAAGCGGCTTTTTATGGTCCCAAACTAGATTTCATTGTCCGCGATGCTTTAGACAGGGAGTGGCAACTAGGAACCGTGCAGGTAGATTATAACTTGCCAGAACGGTTTGAGCTAGAATACGTCGCTGAAGATGGTTCTCGCAAACGCCCAGTGATGATTCACCGTGCGCCTTTCGGTTCCTTGGAACGGCTCATTGGTATTTTGATTGAAGAGTATGCGGGAGATTTCCCCTTGTGGTTAGCCCCAGAGCAAGCAAGATTGCTACCAGTGGGTGAAGCACAGCTTGATTTTGCCAAAGACGTGGCGGCGAAGATGAGAGCTATCGGTATCCGCGCTGAAGTGGATACGAGTGGCGATCGCCTCGCTAAACTGATTCGCAATGCCGAAAAAGAGAAAATCCCCGTTATGGCAGTGGTGGGAGCCAAAGAGGTAGAAACGAATACCTTAAGTATTCGCACCCGCGCCTCAGGAGAGTTAGGAACTGTGCCTGTAGCTGAAATTTTGGACAAAATGAAACAGGCTATTGCTAACTATGACAACCTTTAACAAAATGTAGACATAAGGGTGAGCTTTTTGCTCGCCCTTAAAAATTACTTCATATAAATATTCTCAAAAAAATGCTATGACTACTACAAAAGAAAAAGTCCAGTCTCTGTTGAGCAAATTACCAGACGATTGTTCTGTGGAAGATGTTCAATATCATCTGTACGTACTTGAAAAAGTTCGTCAGGGATTGGTAGTCACTGACAATCGAGAAACAATCATCTCTCAAGAAGAAGCCGAGGCGCTATTAAGTAAATGGCTTATCGAGTAGTTTGGTCTCCCAAAGCGCTCGAAGATGTAGACGCGATCGCGGCATACATATTTCGTGACTCCGCTTCCTTTTCTGCCACAGTAGTTCGGAAGATACTTGACTCTTCTGATAAGTTGAGCACTTCTCCCTCTTCCGGTTCCGTCGTCCCAGAATTTAGCGAGGATACTATTAGGGAACTGTTTGCTTACACTTATCGAATCATTTATCAAATTCAACAAGATACTGTAACTATTGCGGCTGTGATTCATGGTAAAAGGCTCTTGGCTCAACATCTAGACATAGACCGATAAGCCGAGAAACCTTTTTCCATAACAAACCAACAATCTAGAAGGGTGGGCATTGCTCACCCTTCTACAATTTTTTATTACACAAAATACAGATAGCAATGTCTTCGCTGCTTTTAGCCATACTCTGGTAACCATAGGGTGACTATACAACCAAGAATCTATTGAATTTTTCTTGATTATTATAGTCAATTTGACTATAATAATTATCTACTTTAATGAGCTATCTAAACATTGAGCAATTGGGAAAACTGGCTCGTACAATTCGTAAGCATGCTGGCTTAAGTCAAGCTGAAGCTGCTCAAATTATCGGTTCTTGCCAAATCAAACGTAAGTGCAGCAGAACAGGGAAAAAGCAGTAGGTATACTAATGTTGCAATTAAATAAGTCCAGGTTATTGGGCACAAAAGCGTCAAAGAACCATTTTTCTACGTTAAAGATTTCCTAGATGACGAGAGTAAATGAAGCTTGAGAAAACAGCAGCAGATTTTTTTGCAGGAATCGGGCTCGTCACAATGGGGCTTGTTAAGCAAGGATGGGAAGTGAAGTATGCCCTTGACTATAGTGACGAGAAGCGCCGAATGTACGAGGGGAATTTTAGAGGAGGGCACTACCATCATAAAGATATCAGAGAAATAAGTGGAATCGAAGTTCCCAAAGTAACTTTGGCTCATGCGTCTTTCCCATGCGCCAACCTCTCTGTTGCGGGTTCCAGAACCGGGCTGCACTCTGGAGAATCATCTACATTTTGGGACTTTGTCCGACTCATTAGTGAAATGGGGGAACTTCGCTGTGGGGGTAAACCCCCCTTCATTCTTATTGAAAATGTAGAAGGTTTCCTCACTTCCGGGTGTGGAGAAGATTTAATCGTTGCATTAACAGCCTTAAATAATCTTGGTTATGCAGTCGATATTCTGGTCATCGATGCTGCCCATTTTGTTCCACAAAGCAGGGTGCGCCTATTTATCTTAGGTAATCTGTTTGGTTTATCACAAACTTGTGATGAGTTGGAACAAATTATGAGTAAGCCAACCGATGCAAGACCTCAAAAAGTCAAAAATTTCATTGCTGCTAATCCGACAATTAGATGGAGCCTTCGCAAGGTTCCGGACTTACCTCAAAGAACAATCAACTTAGCTGATATTGTTGATGAAACTGAACAATGGTGGGCAAAAGAACGAACAGAGTATTTGTTCAATCAGATGTTCGAGCGACATCAAGCCCAAATTCGTTTAATGATGCAAAACGAATATTGGTTATACGGAACTGTCTTTCGACGCATGAGAGTACGCGATGGTATTAAACAATCAACCGCAGAACTGAGAACCGATGGAATTGCTGGATGTTTGCGAACCCCTAAGGGAGGAAGTGCTCGTCAAATTATTGTTAGAGCTGGTAAGGGACGTTTTGATGCTAGGTTAATTAATGCTCGTGAAAGTGCTCGTCTTATGGGGGCTTCTGAGTATTTAATTCCTGAAAATATTTCACTCAATAATATACTCTTTGGCTTTGGTGATGCTGTTTGTGTTCCGGTAATCGAATGGATTGCTAAGAATTATCTCAATCTATTGTTTGATGAATTAAATAGCGCAATGAAAACTTCTCTACCTGCTGCTTAACTGGTTTTGGGGAAATATAAGCATACCATCCTGAATACTCATAACTACTTGACCGTGTGCTTTTACTGTACTGTAGCTGATATTTTTGCGGTATCGACGATTAGATTCTTGACTGCCGTAACGTTCTTCCAAACCAGGTAACCAACTTTGGAAAATTTCTGACAGAAAATTTCCTGTCACTTGGCGAACTGTAACGTTTCTGTAGTCGCGACTGTAGGACACAAATAAATGGTCTACAGTCATATCTTTCAGAAGCTTACCCCTACCTGTTTTTAAATGATACTGATACTCAAATGAGTTACCAGCAATACTAGATTTTACCTCGTAATTGCTAAGGTCGGCTCCATAGCTGCCAGTACCTCTATCTCCAGTGAGTATTGCACCAAACAACTCCCAAAGCTGTGGCGAAATGCTTCCAGGTATTCGTATGTTGTATTCTCTTAATAGGCTAATAAGTTCTTCGTTGTAGATGTACTTTCTATAAAACTCATGTGCTTGTTGTATCATCAGTTCCGTCATAACCAAAAGTCAAGTATGAAAAAAGCAGTTGTGGATATGCCGGCAGGACAACACCCTATGACGTTTAGTATCAGAACTGTAATTATTGCCGTCTAAATACTCCTGCTACTATTGCTGTTGCAATTGTCTAGTTTCATGCCTGACTTGATTGGGTTTCTATCAATTCTCGCAATTGCATAAGCACAGCAGCTGCATGACCCTTGGCTTGCACTTTTGCCCACCTGTGAGCGATTGTTTGATCAGGTGCGATAAGGAAAGTCGAACGCTGTACACCCATATATTCTTTACCCATAAACTTTTTCAATTGCCATGCTCCGTAAGCTTCAGCAACTTGATGCTCTGGGTCACTTAATAGAGTAATTGATAAGTTATGTTTATTGATAAATTTACAATGAGATTTCTGAGAATCTGTACTAACGCCCAAAATTTTAGCTCCTAATTTGCTGAAGTCCTGATATAACTCAGTAAAATCTTTAGCTTCAGTCGTACAACCAGGAGTGTCATCTTTGGGGTAAAAATACAGAACAACCCAATGACCAGAAAAATCACTTAGATTGATTTGATGACCGTCTTGATCTGTCGCAGAGAAATCAGGGGCTTTTTGTCCTGGTTGGGGTATGCTATTTACCATAAAATCTCGAAGTTATATCTTAAGTTTAATAACAAAAACTCGGTTTCTTTGAGAAACCGAGTTTTTCTGTTGCTATTATTTCACTTTTTGATTATTTCAAAGTGACTTTTTCATTTTCGCCGACATTGGGTTTCTCGCCTGTGGTTATTGCCTTCACCAGTCCAATTGTGTGTGCTACAAAACCTGAAGGTGCATCCCAATATTCAGCCTTTTCTACACTCACCTTGAGCAAAGCAATATCAGGTTCATCCAGTTCTTTAGGAAACCAAGCTTTCAATTGCGGCTTCCATAACTCTTGTAATTTCGTGCGATCGCGTACCAATTGAGCTTTACCTGAAACAGAAACGTAGTTTTGCTTATGTGGGTCACTGAAACTGACATTGATCTGCTGATGCTGCTCAACTTCTGCCACCTTATGTGAACTGGCGTAGGTAAAGAACCAAAGGTCGCCATCAAATTCCACCTCTGAGTTAGTTGACATCGGACGGCTGTGCAAACTTCCGTTTTCATCAACTGTAGTCAGCATTCCAATGTCAATATCTTTGATCAGTTCACGCAGCTTCTTAATTTGTTCATCGCGATTTTGTGAATCTGTCATTTTTCCTACTCTTATCTCTACTACCTAGCTGGAATATGAGCGCTCTACTGCAAGTCGTTTCTTCACTTCTAAGAGCTTCACTTATATTGTTAGCGTTTTTACAAAGCAGTGACTTGAGTCCAAAGATGGAGTTTTGTTACCAGAAAAGGAGTATTTTAGAAAGATTAGATTTCTTGCAAAAATCTGATTCAGGGCTTTAGCAATCGTATTTGATTGGTGAAAATCGCGTATGCTCAGAGTCCCGACAACTTTGGCGAAGTCGGGAATCTTGTTGTTCACGAATCATCTAGAACTGCTATATGCTGGTTAACATAGATTAGACAAACTGAATTATTTATTTTTTTCAATAATAGGACAAATTGTTTCCTCAGAAGTTTCAGGTATTATTTGCCAACCCGAAAGCAGTCCTTCTAACTCTTGCTTCAGAATGATTAATTGCCGAATTTGTTTATCAATATCTACTAGCTTGTCTTGCAGTTTAACTTTGATATGTTCGCACGGTAAATCACCTTGGTCGTGAACATTCAAAAATTCCTTAATTTCTGATAAGGTCAACCCAAGACTTTGGGCGCGTTTGATAAAGTTCAAACGCGCAAAAACATCAGAGTGAAATAATCTAAATCCACCTTCAGTTCTCCCTGATGCTTTAAGTAGACCTAGCTCCTCATAGTAACGAATGGTTTTAATTGGTACGCCGCTTTCTTTAGCAACTACACCAATCTGTTTTATCTCTTCTTGAACTAACATATTTAGCTGCACCTTGACTAAATACAACTACCAGTTTTATCTTAAACTCTCCAGTTAGCTGGAGAGTCAAGAGAAAACAGCATCATTCCTTGAACTATGAAAGCATATTGGGAGGGTGAGAACCCCTCGCTTTTAAGCAGGGACGGGATAGCCGACGCAACAAGTTTTAACTTAAAGTCAGGAGCAGGGTAAGCGCATCTTAGACAATCATTGACAAAAAGCAGAAAAAATATGTAGATAGGACTTACGCATTGACAAGTTAGACAAGAGGTGGATTAGCGGAAACAAGCAAGACAAGACGCGATCGCCTACTCCCCTCTGCTCTACTTCCACCAAGCATTTATACTAAATATTTCGTATGCATACATTACTTACACTTCGTTAGCCACCATAGGCAATATATCTATATATTGTCTAACATGACTACTAACTTCTACTCCCCCTCACTCCCCACTACCCTACTAGAAACCAGAAGTGGTTACCTGGGATAAACGCTCTAGAATCGCTTTTAAAAGCCATTAAAACTATTTTTTTACGTCTGCTTATAGTAAAAGACGTACACCCTCATGTCTAATGCTTAGTAATTATGACGCTATAAGGTTTTAGGCATACCTGAGAAAATTCCATCTTAAATATGGTTAATTTCCGCAACATTTCAGCATCAGTATCAGGAAAGCCATGTTTTGTGCTAGAACAAACTTGTCTAAATTCATTTTGTTTTTTTCCTAATTTACAAGAATGGTAGGCTGAAAGCCCCGGAGGAACAGGCGCAGCCGCGCCGTCCAAGCGTGCTTTTAGACCGGGGATGAAAGCCACAACGCAGGCTTTAGCCTGCCTGCTCCAGTCTTGACATTTTTTCTAGAGTATCAGATAGACTAGTAGCCCCTAACAGTTTTTGCTGTTGTTTTAACCATCTTTTAACTGTAGGTGTAACGGTCAAATTTAATTTTTCTTTTTTCTCTCCATAACTTGTATCTCTCATATTGACATCCTTGTTTTATCCGTATTATATACGTATAAAACAAGGGGGAGGTGATGTAACCTGTACGCAACGCAGCAAATGCTAATCAAATTAGACCAACTTGACATAAACGTGTTGGAATTCTTAGCAGAGCAATCCAATAAACTTCGCAACTGTGCGATATATTTGTTGAGGCAAGCATATTTTACATTTGGAGAAATTTTAGATAACCAATTTGACCTGCACGCAGAATTAAAAACTAATCCACACTACCAAATTTTCTACTCACAGGCTGCACAACAGATTTGTACCGAAGTTGCTGAATCATTCAGAAGCTATAAAGAACTGTTGCCCATGTGGTATTCAGGGGAGTTAAAAAATAAACCCAAGTTGCCTAAATACCGCAAGAAAAATGGGTTAGCTGGATGGACATACCCCAAGCAATCGCTCAGTTTTGATATTGAAACAGGTTTAATTAGATTGCCTTTGGGCAATAGTTTCAAAGTAGAGTTTGGTATGGATAGCTTATATGTTCAAATGCCGCACAATATTAAATTTGAACATATTAAGGAATTGCGAATACTACCACGTAATCGTAGTTTTTACGCAGAGTTTGTTTGCGCTCATCCTGATATTGTCAAAATAGAATTAGACCAAAAGAGAGCGTTAGCCATAGATCCAGGCGTTAACAATTGGCTGAGTTGTGTGCCAAATACTGGTGACAACAGTTTTATTGTTGATGGATTTAAACTTAAATCATTAACACAATGGTATAACAAACAAGTTGGCATTATTAAGGAGGGTAAGCCTCAAGGCTTTTGGAATGATAGACTTGCTCAAATCACAGAACGAAAGTACCGTCAGGTTAAGGATGCGGTCAACAAGGCAGCTAGGTTAATAGTTAACTACTGTTTAAAAAACAATATTGGAACTGTTGTCATGGGATGGAACCAAGGCAACAAGGACGGTATTGAAACAGGTAAAGTTAACAATCAGAAAATAGTTCAAACACCTACCGCAAGGCTGAAGAAACGATTAGGAGAACTTTGTTCTGAACATGGTATTAATTTTGTAGAAACCGAGGAGAGCTACACGTCCAAGGCGTCATTTTTGGATGGCGATAGTGTCCCAAAATACGGTGAAAAACCCAACGGATACAAGCCATCAGGAACAAGAATAACACGAGGACAATACAAAACGGCGTCGGGACAAATTGTGAACGCTGATACTCAAGCTGCAGCCAATATCCTCCCCAAAGTAGAGGCACAGCTAGGGTTATCCCTAGTTAAGGTCTGTAGGGCAGTACTGAAGAAAGCCTACACGGATTTATCTGTGGAATACCAAATCTAAAAAACGAAGAGGGACGGCTTGAGCCTCCCTCTGACTAACGATTTGAATCCTCGTGCATTTATGCCGAGGAGAGGTCAACAGCCGTCGTGAATATAAAAATAACAGAGGCCGTACAGTACAGTCTCTACAAAATTGATTTGGCGCTACCTCACATAGAATTGGTATGAGGCGTTTTGACTTCCACAACACCGCGAAACATATTCATACCGCAGGCAAAGGTGTATTGACCGGGTTTTTCAGGCGTGAACTCGACGGTTGTTACCTGGTTCAAGTCTAACTCTTGGGCAATGTGAAAATCGGGGAATACGACTTGTTCAAGGCAACTACTGGGATCACGGCGTAGGAAATTGAGACGGACAGGTTGAAGAGCGTTAACTACTACTCGGCTAGGTTCATAGCCTCCATCCACAGTAATACTTACCTCTTGAATGCCATGATGAGCTTCTGCTTTTTGGGACTTAGGTTTACTCAACAGAAACCACCATATTTCTAAACCGATTAACACTAAGCCTGCGCTGGTAACTGCACCTTTTAGCCATAGTGGTTGCTCTATAGGGCGAAACGCAGTCATCTGTGATTTCTCGTTGCTTGGTATTTCACTGGTCGTTTGTGCTACTGCTTCCCCAGAAGCGAGACTGAAGAAGAATCCCAAGCTAGCTATACTGCTGAGAATTACCTTTTTACTTAACATTTGCCACCTCATGCAATTGCTTTAGGTTGAAATTTACGTAGACGCAGAGCATTTGTGACAACAGAAACCGAGCTAAATGCCATTGCTGCACCTGCAATGATGGGATTAAGTAACCAACCGAAGACGGGGAAAAGAAGACCAGCCGCAATCGGAATTCCAGCAACGTTGTAAATAAAGGCGAACAATAGGTTTTGGCGGATGTTACGAATCGTAGCGCGGCTAAGTTGAATGGCGGTGACAATACCTTGCAAATCGCCAGAGATGAGTGTGATGTCACTAGCGGCGATCGCCACATCTGTACCAGTACCAATTGCGATTCCCACATCAGCTTGAGCTAGGGCTGGTGCATCATTGATACCATCACCAACCATTGCCACAATCTTTCCTTCTGATTGCAGTTTCTGGACTGTAGCAGCTTTTTGGTCGGGGCGGACTTCAGCAAGGACACGTTTGATACCAACTTCACGAGCAATGCTTTCTGCGGTACGGTGATTATCTCCCGTGAGCATCACGACTTCCAAACGAAGTTTTTGCAATGCTCTTACCGCTTGGGCAGAAGTGGGTTTAATGGCATCAGAAATGCCCATCAATCCTTGAATTTCCCCATCAACTGCAATCCAAATTGCTGTTTTGCCCAAATATTCTAGGCGCTCTTTGTCGTGTTGTAGGGCTTGGGTATCAATGCCCAATTCTTCCATCCAGTGTTGTGTCCCAATTTGCACTAAACGGTTGGAAACTACACCTTGTACGCCACTACCTGCAATTGCCTCAAACTCCCTCACATCTGCTAACGCCACTTCTTGGGATTGGGCGTATCTCACAACTGCTTCTGCCAGTGGATGTTCAGAATTGCGTTCCACAGATGCAGCTAGCTGTAACAGCTTGATTTCGTTTCCATTAGCAGTGCCTTTGATTGTAACAAAATCCGTCACTGTGGGTTGACCTTGAGTAATCGTTCCGGTTTTGTCCAACACGATTGTTTGAATCTTGTGCGCCAGTTCCAGGCTTTCGGCTCCCTTAATTAAAATGCCGTTTTCTGCACCTTTGCCTGTTCCTACCATGATAGAAGTTGGTGTGGCTAAACCCAACGCACAAGGACAAGCGATAATCAGTACTCCAACTGTAGCGATCAGCGCTAAAGTCGGATTGCCCATGAAGTTGAACCAAATGATAAAAGTGAGGAGGGCGATCGCAATCACCGCAGGCACAAACCATCCAGTCACTTGGTCTGCCAATCGTTGAATCGGGGCTTTGGAACCTTGAGCCTGCTGCACAAGTTGGACAATTTGCGCCAGCACGGTATCTTTTCCGACTCGTGTCGCCTGGAACTTGAAACTCCCAGTTTTGTTGATGGTGGCTCCAATGACTTCATCTCCTGGTTGTTTTTTGACAGCCACACTTTCCCCAGTCACCATTGCTTCATCAACGGTGGATGTTCCCTCAATCACTTCACCATCTACGGAAATCTTCTCACCAGGGCGAACCAGTATGACATCGCCAATCATGACTTCTGCAATCGGGACATCAACTTCTCGCCCGTTGCGAATCAGACGAGCAGTTCTGGCTTGTAACCCGATGAGTTTGCGGATAGCTTCAGAGGTTTGCCCTTTGGCGCGATTTTCGAGCGATCGCCCCAAAAGAATCAAGGCAATAATCACCACGGCTGCTTCATAATATACATCCGGCATCAACCCCTGTGCCGTAAAGAAACTGGGGAAAACTGTGGCAAACAGAGAATAGATGTATGCTGTCCCTGTACCTAAAGCAACTAGAGTATCCATAGTTGCAGCGTGTCGTTTAAAAGCTTTCCAAGCATTTTTGAAGAAATCAGCACCGCACCAGAACAGCACCGGGGTTGTCAGCACGAGCTGCGCCCAAGGATTATGCAACCATACTGGAATGAAAGGTAAATGCAATCCTGTCATCATGGGTAACGACCCAATCACTAGCACAACACCAATCACCCCACCCACAACAACTTTCCGCAGTAGCAAGCGTGACTCTTGCAAACGAGCTGTTTTTTCGGCATCATCTTCTCCCGCCATCAGGTTTTGTTGTTCGAGTGGGTAAGCAGAATAACCTGCTTCATCCACTGCACCTTGAATCGCTTCTAAATTGGTTTTTTTGGGATCATACTCAACTGTTGCCTGTTCTGCCCCAAAATTCACATTACATTCATTGACGCCAGGAACAGAACGAATTGTATTTTCAATGCTTCTAGCACAAGAGGCGCAACTCATGCCGCGTAGTTTCAGTGTGGCATTTTCCATAGGACGACTCCAATTAGCAAGTGGCGCTAACTAGCAACTAATTTCATCTTGAATGCTCCAGTACACTGGAGAGTCAAGAGGTTATGAGAAAGAATTTTTCTGAGGCACATAATATTTAGATGCTTGGAATGACTCAATGCCGAATGCACAGTTCTTATACCAATTCGCTCATTCACGCATTCATAAGGTACGGCATTAAGAAACCCAGAGATAACGAGGGTTTGGGAGTGTATATCTGTCGCATTCTTTTTTCACGCTTGGTATTATATCTGCAGGACTTACGCAAAAACTCTCTCAAACTCTTATCCCTATGCGCTAAGGCGCACGCTGCGCGTTGGCGTAGCCTGCGCTTTGCGCTTACGTGTCCTTTGCGTCCTTTGCGGTTCGTTTTTTCATAATTTTACGTAAGTCCTGATCTCGTCACTGTCATTGTATTAACGACAAAACAACCTGATGTGTACCTTGAGTGTATTCTAGTCCCGGTACTCCATAAACACAACGGGAACTCCTATCAACCTCTTTCCTAATTGAGACAATCCAAACTTGCGTTTCATAGACAGCGGTAATTCCTCGAAGGAAATTTGCACAAAACCGAAGCGACGATAAAACTGCGCCAGTCGCTGACCCAAACACTCCAAATAAAGGGGTTGAGTCGCTTGATCAATCAAATGCTGTGTTAAAACAGTCCCCAAACCGCGACCTCTCCAAGCTGGTAAAACAACCAAACTACCAAGTTCTTGTGCGGCAGAGAAGTTGCGTAGCTGTCCGCAAGCTACCAATTGCCCATCGCATTCTATGACCCAGAATTGTTGCCATTTTATTTGAGTAGGGTCTAGTTTTGCCCCTAGCACCAACAACCGAATTGACCAGATATCCTTAGATGTTGCACTGCGAAGGGTACACCCCGCTGGCAAGGACAAATCGCCCTGTTTCATAGTTTTTCTTCACGCTAATGAGTTGCATAGTAAGCGATGGGTTAAACCTGCTTAAATCCTCTCATGCGGAAGGACCTGCTGCAATTGTGTTCAGAATTATTACCCTAGTTAACTCGGTAAGCTTTGGGAGTCATCCCTGTAAGCTGTCGAAACCATTTACTTAAATGACTGTGACTGTTAAATCCACACAGGAAAGCAATTTCTGTAATAGATAGCTCTGTTTGTTTGAGAAACTGCTTCGCTCGTTCTACCCGTTGCTGGATTACGTACTGGTGAGGAGGAACTCCCATTGATTGTTTGAAAAGGTGGCTGAAGTGAAACTGGCTCATCCCCAGTAACTCAGCTAGATCTGATAGTTTGATTTCCTCAGCCAGATAGTCGTTGATGTAATCGATTACTTGGAGAAGCTGGCGATCGCATAATCCACCACTATATAAAGAAACACGAGGTTGCGTAGCTGAATAATTTCTGAGCAATTGTACAGCTAACACATTTGCCAACGATTCAACATAAAGTCGTCCTGCTAACCCCCCATTTTGTAACTCAGAAACCAGCATCATGCCAATCTGTTCAATTGAAGGGTTGCGGGCGCGAAATTCTGGAAGGAGTTCCACTTGATCTGGGTCTATTTCCACAGCTTCTCTAGCAACCTTTTGAGTGAAGTGCAACGGGATCCGTATCCACAGATAGTGATCATTACCCTCCCACCGTGCTAAAAAAGGCAGCCCAGCCGGCGTGATGGACATATCGCCCTTGGTATAGAGACTGGTATAGCGGCGATCGCCCTTCACTTGCAATAAACGAAACGGACGAGGGGCTAAACACAGACAAATGGCATGTTCAGTCTCAGATTGATACTTACACTGTCCAGGTGGGTGACGAAATTCTTCGACCAGGATATTTTCCCAACCTTGGGAGCGGCTCGACAAGATGGGTGGATTCAGTCCGTTATCTGGCAGATGAACAGTTCTAGCAGAGGGTGTCGCTGATGCTTTCATCATCGAAAATTTGGGTCTGAAACCCCGTCCTGAGCGCGAAGCGGAGGACGGCTTTACATGAATCTAGTAAGTTACAATTAACCCGCTTGAACGGCGAATTAATTCAATCTTGCTAGATGCTATCTGTCCTAACCGTTTCCAGTTAGCATCGCTGACAGATACTTGTTTTTCGGTATCACCGCTGACATAGCCGATCCCTTTAGGAGATTTAACTAGATCACCCTTTCTGAATCCGTGGCGGGTAACAGTGCCTCCGTACTTGCGCCTGACCCCACCTACGCTCTTAACCATTAAATGCAACTGGCGACGGCTAACGGGAGGGCGACGGATCACGGCAAACGGTGCGGATTGTACTTTCACGCTTCCTTGCCACCCCATCGAATCAGTCGAAGTGACGCCGTACCGGATGAACACACTACAAGCCAAAGCAACCCCGTCTACTGCATGAGTCGCTGGTATTGCATCCCCTTTAAAGTGCCTTTGCTTCTGTAATCGTAGTTGTTGTCGTATTTGTGCTGTTTGCCAACCCTCAATTTGCTCTACTTCGGCGAAGTGCGCAAGGTTCTCTAGTTGCCACTTTTGACCGACCATCACAGGGCTGAAACCTTTATCACCACGTGCCTTAATGATTTCGTACGCAATGTTAGTGATTGGGTAGATCAGGGATAGTTCGTCAATGACTCGTAACTCTAGCTGACGATTGGCGCGAATACTAGGCGGGATCTTGCATTGACGGCGATTGTCAAATCTTGCTTGTCTATGAGCGCGTTGATTATAGGGTACTTTACGGTTGATCCGTCGTCCCCTACGACCACGCCGCATCATACGCCGTTGCTCGATTCGGTCTTTAACCGTTTTGAATGGTAACTGTAGATGAGCCAACCACAGAGTAAACTTAACCGACTGGACACCAACACCGGTGTAAAGTTTGCCCGGATCAATCCCGACTGCAATTGGCTGCGTGTCTGTTGTTCTAGGACACCTTACTAATTGGATCTCGAAGATCCCAAGGTCGTTATACACAACTTTGGCTTTTCCAAGATTCAGCCATCGACGCGCCCTACTGGGCTTTGTTGGCATCAATGGCTTACCCGATGGTGATAATACTGGTACTCGTTGCATGGAGATAATCCTTACGAGTTAAGTTAATTGTCCCCTCGCTCACCTAACTCAGGATGTCTTGGCATGATCCAACGCCGTAGACAAGACGGCTTAAAGATAGACCGGACTGGGGAAGCATCCGGCAGTTTGTACCAGAGTTAGGCTCAACTGAGCTAGTCAAACACGTAAGCCTTGCCGCTTACAAGCCCCGTCCCTTTTAGGGCGGGGTTATTGACAGATGGTCGAATCCGCTTGGAATCAGAAATTAGATTTTGGTGTCACAACACGGAAAGACCCAAAATTTACAGCAAGATTTTGATAGCCGCACAAAATTTAAGTAGCTTGAAATCTTGAGTCTGTCTAAATTGTAATTCATAGGCAATTCCCTTAAATGAGTGTATCAAATTGTCCAACACAAAGAAGCAGTAAGAACAATGGCACATCTCCTTCATATTGATGCGAGTCCACGCGCTCAGAGATCTCACTCACGCAGACTGACAAGAGAATTTGTTGAAGCTTGGAAACAAGCACATCCGACCGGCACCGTGACTTACCGTGATGTTGGTCGTAACCCAGTTCCCCACGTTGATGAACCGTGGATTGCAGCCGCGTTTACACCGCAAGAATTACGAACACCACAAATGTCGGCAGCCATTCAAATGAGCGACCAGTTGCTCGACGAATTCCTCACGGCTGACATCTATGTCATGTCATGGGTATACCTATGTACAATTTTAGCGTTCCAAGCGCGTTTAAAGCATATATCGATCAGATTGTACGGGTCGGACGAACGTTTGCCTTTGAGCCTGAGAATCGGGACACACCCTACAAAGGACTCGTTCACGGTAAGACAATGTTTATCATCACTGCTCGTGGTGCTTCCGGGTACGGTGCTGGCGGTTCTTTCGAGGCATACAATCACCAAGATCCTTACCTGAAAGCTGTGTTTGGCTTCCTGGGTATCACTGACATCACGTTTATTCATATCGAGAACGACGAGTTTGGGGGTCAGTCTTTAGCTCAGTCAATTGCTGATGCCCAAGCAAAGATTGCTGAACTGATTGCAGCTTAGAGATTTCAGAGAACACTTCTGTGTAATGGTCAAACCTTATTCCTCAACATCACAAGAATTTGCAGAAATGGAAGACAAAATTAGGAGCAACCTCAAAATTATCCAGCAACTTTATCAAGCATTTGGCGATCGCGATACAGCAACTATCCTTAAACTTTTTGACTCCCAAATTGAGTGGATACAGAATGAAGGCTTTCCAGGAGGTGGTAGACATCTTGGCTCTCATGCAGTCCTAAACAACGTATTTGCTAAATTCCGGTTGGAGTGGGAAACTTGGCAAGCTGTTGTGGACGAATGGCTGGATACTGGGGACACGATTGTCGCATTGGGCGAATATCATGGCGTGTATCGGTCAACAGGAAAGCCTACAACGGCAGCCTTTGCTCATATCTATAAGCTTAGAGATGGTCGGATTATAAAATTTCAACAATACACGGATACCCTCAAAGTTGCTGAGGCAATGCAGCCAACTTAGGTGCTGGTTTCATCGGTTTTCAAGATACAGAACTTAGAGTTAGAAATTGTTGCTCCCAAGTAACAATTTCTAACTCTAAATAATTAGTGATTGGGCGTTCATGTAGCGTGTCCGTAAGGACATAGGAACTTAGCTCACTGCCCTGAGTCCTTTGGACACGCTGCGCACCGAGAGTGCCCGCGCTTTGCGCATACGGGTAATCACCAACTCGTAGTTCATCTCTGATTCTTAAAAATTTGTCATTTTAATTTACTTACATAAGTTAAAAAAGTCTCAAAAGTTCACATAAAGTCTGCACTTTATGGAAATAGCTCAATATTTGCGAAAATCCTCCATCAGGTAGTGATATTAAATATAAATATCAATAGGTAAATCAAATTCCAAACAAATTCAACGAAATTGCTTAAAAATACATTTGTGTATCTGATTCAATAGTTGCAGGTTGCGATGTTATTCAATAACAAAAAGCAAATATTGTTTGTTCTAACTTTACTCATTACGATTGGACTGTCTGGATGTGGTATCAAATTTGCTAAGCAGATGGTAGCAAATGACCCTAGTCGCATTTATTCTGAAACGACTCATCACACGGCACCTCTGTTCAAGAATCTCGGTAATCACCATCATCCTATTTCCACAAACTCGAAACTTGCCCAGCGCTACTTCGACCAAGGGCTAACTCTAGCTTACGGATTTAATCATGCTGAGGCAGCACGCTCTTTTAAAGAAGCAGCAAGTTTAGATCCTAATTGCGCTATGTGTTACTGGGGAATAGCACTCGTCAAAGGACCGAACATCAATGCCCCAATGGAAAAAGAAGCCGTACCAGAAACAGTTCAGGCGATGAAAAAAGCCATTGGATTGAGCAAAAACGCTAGCGAAAAGGAAAAAGCTTACATTCAAGCATTAGCTAAGCGCTACTCGTTACAGCCAGATGAAAACCGCAAGCCGTTAGATACCGCTTATGTAAATGCAATGCGCGAGGTGCAAAAGCGTTATCCAGAGGATTTGGATGCTGCAACCCTGTTTGCGGAAGCTTTTATGGATACTATGCCTTGGAATTACTGGTCAAAAGATGGTAAGCCGAATCCAGGAACAACTGAACTTCTGACTGTTTTAGAGTCGGTGCTTAAGCGCAATCCTAATCATCCTGGCGCAAACCATTTGTACATTCACGCTGTTGAGTCCTCACCTAATCCCGAACGCGGTATAGCCAGTGCAGATCGTCTTGGTGAGTTAGTTCCGGGGGCTGGACATCTTGTGCATATGCCCGCTCACATCTACATTCGAGTTGGGCGCTACCATGATGCTGTTGTTGCTAACCAAAGAGCGATCGCCGTAGACCAAGATTATATTACCCAATGCCATGCTCAAGGAATTTATCCACTGGGTTATATGCCTCATAACCATCATTTCCTGATGGCGGGTGCCATGATGGGAGGGGATAGTGAAGTAGCAATTCAAGCTGCTCGCCATACAGCAGAAATGGCAGACCAGAAAAAAATGCGAGAACTTGGATATGGTACGCTGCAACATTACTACGCGATGCCGCTTTACGCATTAACAAGGTTCGGTAAGTGGGATGAAATTCTCAAAGAACCAGCACCAGTAGCAGATCTTAAGTATCCTAACGGAGTTTGGCATTATACCAGAGGAATGGCATTCGCAGCAAAAGGTGAACTCAAACAAGCAGCAGAGGAACTCAAACAGTTAAAAGCTATTGCAGCTGATCCAGCCATAAAGAAAGTGACGGTTTGGGATATCAACACAACTTCACAGCTTCTGCAAATGGCGTCTGAAGTTTTGGCAGGTGAGATAGCGGCTCAACAAAGTGATTATACGAAGGCGATCGCTCACTTAAAAACGGCTGTTACTCTGGAAGACAACCTGAAGTATGATGAGCCTGCAACTTGGTACTCACCAGTTCGGCAATCATTGGGAGCTTTGTTGCTTAAGACTAATCGTGGCGCAGAAGCTGAGACTGTGTATAAAGAGGACTTAGAACGCTATCCCGAGAATGGCTGGTCACTGTTCGGACTAGTACAGAGCCTGCGCCAACAAGGCAAGACTCGGGAAGCTTTGACCGTGCAGGAGCGCTTTGAGCAAGCCTGGAAGTATGCGGATGTGAAGCTGATAGCCTCACGATTCTGATACGAATTTGCTGTTTCAGCAACTTATCTGTATTTCAAGAGCATGGGAATTCACTGATCTAAATCACCCAGTTGCAGGATGTTACCAGCTAATCGTCTCATACTACATTTAGTAATATAGTATTACAAAGCGGCAGCAGAGATAGAAGATAGTATGTCTATTCCCGAACCACAACGCTTGTTTCTAGAGCAGATTCTTGGAAAGTTGAATCAGGATGACCGTTTGCTGGGTGTAGCGATCGCTGGCTCCTATTTGACTGGAGAAATGGATGAGTATTCCGACTTAGATCTGATTATTGTCGTAGATGATGTTTATTATGAACAGGTTTTAAACGAGCGACAGCTTTTCGCCAATCGGCTTGGTTCCCTGCTTGCAGCTTTTACGGGCGAACACGTCGGCGAACCCCGATTGTTAATTTGTCTGTATGACAATCCGCTTGTACACGTCGATTTGAAGTTTTTGCTTTTACAAGATTTCAAAACAGACCGGATAGAAAATCCTGTTGTTCTATGGGAACGTGGAAAATTACTGAGTTCAGCTATTTTAGATAATCCACGGAACTATCCACCCCTTGATCCACAATGGATTGAAGACCGCTTCTGGGTGTGGATACACTACGGCGCAACTAAATTAGGAAGAGGTGAACTGTTTGAAGCCATTGATTTTCTTTCTTTTCTCCGTGGACAGGTTCTGGCTCCATTAGCAAAGGTGCAGGCTGGGCTGCTTCCACGCGGTGTAAGGAATTTGGAAAGGGAAATTCCGCTTTTGGTTCCCGATTTTTGTCAGACTCTTCCTGCCAAAGACGATCGCCTGGAAATTGCCCAAGCGCTTCAACACACTATTCACTTTTATCGCCAGCTTCGAGATGCATTAAATAAGCCAGAGTTGGTTGTGCGTTCCCAAGCAGAAGCTGCCTCCACTCAATATTTGCAAACAATCATAGATGGCTTCAAATAGTGGTGACAATACTCAGGGGTTTTCAAGCTGCTTTTATTAGCTCATAATTCTGATGGGGTGATGCGGGTAGAAAGAAAAAATTTATAAGCTAGTCCGAGCAATTTTTTGAATTAGTTACCACGCTTGTGGTAGATTCCTTAGCATAATCCCTGCAAAAATGAGTATTATCAACCGATGACGGCTAAATTGCTTTTTGGCTAGAACTGCCGCCTCAACCAGACTATTTATTACCAAACGGTTAAGTTTCACCACTATTCTTAATTTAAAACAAATTTGAAGATATGGGACAGACTATTACTCAAGTAGACGCATTTACTAACACACCTTTCGCAGGTAACCCCGCTGCTGTCTGCGTTTTACCTGCTCCCCAGTCGGAAGATTGGATGCAGAAAGTGGCGCAAGAGATGAATTTATCTGAAACTGCGTTTTTGGTCAGGCAGGAGGATGGTTTTCATCTGCGTTGGTTCACGCCTACAACAGAAGTGCCACTGTGTGGTCATGCAACCCTTGCTAGCGCCCATGTTCTTTGGTTCCAGGGAGATCTTTTACCTGATGAAGTCGCTCGTTTCCACACTAAGAGCGGACTGCTGATTGCCAAAAAACAGGGAAATTGGATTGAACTCGATTTTCCAGTGAATCATTCCGAAGAAACAACCGCTTCTGGAGAACTTGATGAAGCTTTGGGTGTCCCCATACAAACACTGATGAAAAATTCTCTGGGTTATTTGGTAGAGGTGGAGTCTGAAGATTTAGTACGACAAATGCAGCCGAATTTTGAGCTTCTCAAAGCGTTACCTCTTGCCAATGTGATTGTTACGAGCTCAGCACACACAGATTCAGAATACGATTTTGTCTCTCGCTTTTTTGCACCAGGAGTTGGAATTAATGAAGACCCTGTAACTGGGGCTGCTCACTGTTGCCTTGCTCCCTTTTGGCGCGATCGCCTAGGGAAGGATGAGTTTTTAGCATACCAAGCATCTAGCCGGGGTGGTGTGTTAAAGATTCGTTATGAAGGGGGTTCTCGTGTTTATCTGAGTGGACAAGCAGTTACCGTTCTCCGTGGAGAATTAATTTGAAATTGCTTTGAAAGCAACAAAGTGATTCGCCACGACCAGGGTGTAGGGTGTAAGGATAAAAAAATGACTACACCCCACACTTATTTACAGCGCCCTTCAAATGATTAGACGACAAATCGTAGGGGAGCCAGTGCGTTGGTGAGCCAGCGCCCTTTGGAGGGTTTCCCGACAGCCAGGCGACTGGCGAAAGGGTTTCCCGGCAGCCACGCATCTGGCGTTGGGCATTGCCCGTAAAAGCTTACGTAATCAAGATTTGAGATATTGTGTGGCAATGCCCTCCTTACAGAAAACCGCTGTAAAATCCCAGCTATACACCTGTTAACGAAACCTTTTTTTCTATACGAGTTTGTAAATCTGCCATCAGGGTTTCGCCACTGCGTCGGGCTTCCCAAGGACCAGAGCCCCAAGGTTTGAGGCTCCATTGTCCTTGCATATAATCTTCATCCTCTGAGATTGTGCCAACGTACGTAACTGGGTCAGGTGAAGTCGTGAAGTAGCGCTTGATAAAGCTGATACGACGCCCAACCACTTCACCAGTGAGCTGCGCTTCTCCCAAGTCACTGTCATCCAAAATCCTACCAGTCAATGCGTTACCACTCTGAATTAATGTCACTTCAAAGCGAGTAGGAATTCCTTGTTGCCAGTAAGTTCCCAGCCAAGTGCCACTTACATCAGCCATCAGATTATTCCATAACTTATCTCTATTATGCTTAAACTGTAGGCAATGAATATATATTTAGTCACAGCTTCCGCATATTTCTACTGATGGGGTCAAAACCTCTAGAAAAGCGGGTGCTGTCATCGTAGCAAGCCCCACTCAAATTTGCTCCATAAAGCTTGGCAAAGTTTAGCTTGGCTCCCCTGAGATTAGCTTCATGCAAGTTGACACCGCTTAAGTTAGTTCGCGTCAAGTTGGCTCCGGCTAAGTTAGCTCCTCCAAGGTTGGCTCCCCACAGTTTAGCTTTAGCTAAGTTTGCCCCACTTAAATCCGCTGCAAATAAATTGACTCCAGCTAAATGGGCTCCAATCAACTTGGCTCTGCCGAGATTTGTTGCTGGAAAATCTCTCTCTCCTGCAGCATAACGCCGCTTCAGTTCATCTGCATCCATGCTTGGTTCACCTTGCTCAGCAAACTAGAAGCTATCTGCTCCCATTCTTGATCTAATCCTACTTTTGACTCTGGCTGATCACTACGTCTGTACCAGTAACGGGCATTACTTAAATCGCCCTCTTTACGGTGTAGGTAGGCGTGAACCCAAGCACTATCTGCATCGCTGGCATCTTGTACTATTTCGTGTGCAGTGTTCCAGTCACCTTTTTTGTCGTACCAAAGGGCTTGCAACGCTTTTGGCAGTGACTCAGGACATTTTCGTTCATTTTCTATCAATTGCTTGAATTCTACTGAAGTCATCATATCTATCTAAAAAATATTAAGCCTCTATTTCTAGGATACAAATGAAGTTCATAAGAGTTGTATGCATTAAGCTGCTCAATGCACACAATCTCCCGATTACCTGTGATTTTTCTTAAAAAGCATACCGAATGTTGCATTGACATCCTCCCGCCGCTGACAAAAGTACAGGTACTGGGGGGGATTCCAAGAATCACTTCTTGGGCTTTCTCTTTCCGCGACTCGGCTTACAAAGGAGGAGTTTCCTCTCCCAAGGGGAGACGCCAAAGGCGAACACCCGCGCAGAGGTCGATGTCTCCAGAGGCGTTAGTTCGGACGTGACCCGCCGTACGTATGTAGCGCACATTCTTACCGCCTGTCTGGGAATACTTCTGCTCTTGCAGTTCGGGTCGCCATAAAATCTCTTCCGCCTGAGGATGCCAACCCAGATTCACTTCATGCAGTTCCTCTTTGTGCGTCAAGAAAATCACCTCCGCTTGTAGTTGAGTTGCTGCTTGGCTTGGAGTGAGAGAGTATCATCCACTTGTCTAAACACCTTACCGTATTCCAGATATGTTTATAAACTGGTCAGGTAAACCGTAATCAGCAAATGTTGATGCCTCTACCTCCGTGATTGTTCGCACACTACCGCCAATGGTCAGACAAAAATTAATTTGTCTGTATTTACAGCTAAAATTTTAGTTTATATAGCGGTTTGCAATTGAGTGAGGTACACAAAGAAATAATGAACCACAGATGGACTCTTGCGTGCGTTGCGGAGCCAGCACTGAAGACGGGTTTCCCGTCGCAGGTGACTGGCGTTGGGGTTCCCCCCGTTGAAGCAACTGCCGTACAGATGGACACAGATAAATTACTACTTCATTCAAACGAGAAGCGCTATATTTTCTCTTAAAATATATAAAAATTGATGATTTGCTAATTGCAAAAGCAAGTCCCAAAGGTAAGTTTTTTGCATACTCTTTTGGGCAGATGAAATTTATTTGTAGTAGTAATTACTATTAAGTGTTCCAAAAGCTTTGTTTGCTGTGTCTGAAGAAATAACTGTTAGTAACAACATAATTCTACAGGCTAATGCCTTCATCTGTTTTGCCCAAGTTGCAGAAAGTATCGCTACCACATCAAAGCGTACTGAAAAAGCTGCATTGCTGGGCGACTACTTCACCAAATTATCTGATAACAAGTTGGTACTTGCTGCAAGATATTTTTCCGGATATATATTTCCATTACGCGACCAACGCACAATTAATATTGGTGGAGCGGCGTTATTGACAGCAATGACAAATGTTAGTGGTGCTGAAAAATCAGAAATTCAAGAGAAGATAGTCAAAAAGGGCGACCCTGGAGACGTAGCATTTGAAATTTTTAATAAGAATTTCCAAGTAGAGCAACATCAGCCTACTCTTACCCTTTTTGAATTATCAGAAAAACTCGAAGAACTGGCAACAGCAAAGGGAACAAAACGCAAAATCTCTCTTGTTACAGATTTACTAAAACTAGCAACACCTTTAGAAGCAAAGTATATCGTTAAACTGTTAGCAGGTGATTTACGCATTGGATTAAAAGAAGGTGCTGTTGAGGATGGTATAGCCCGTCTTTTTAAAATCCCAGTTGCTAAAGTCCAATGGGTAAATATGCTAACTGGCGATATTGGTGAAACAGCAATTCTTGCTCGGAATAAACAACTTGACACAGCACAGATGCGGTTATTTCATCCGATCAAATTTATGCTGGCAAGTCCCGTTACTGATTTAACGGAAGTTGCAAAGCAAATGCCTTCGGGTTTTGCTGTTGAAGACAAGTATGATGGTATTCGCGCTCAAGTTCACATTGCGCGAGCTTCAGAAGACCAAGAAATTTTGCACGGCACAGTTTGTCACAATAGGCGTGTGGCAATATTTTCGCGCACTCTTGACGAAATTACATTAAGCTTTCCAGACTTAACGAGTCCACTGGCTGATTTGATATCACTTGAATCAGATGTGGGTGAAGCTCATGGTTTAATTTTGGATGGGGAAATTGTACCAATTAGAGGCAAAGAAATTTTACCTTTTCAAGAACTGCAAAAGCGCTTGGGACGCAAGAAAGTTTCACAAGAATTGCTGAATGACGTTCCCGTGGCATTTATTGCTTATGATGTGTTGTACGCTCAAGGACGCGTGTTGATTAATGAACCGTTTCAGACTCGGCGAACAATTCTAGAATCTCTACATTTAAACAGTGAAAGAGTGCGAAGTGGGATTCATAAACGATTCGCTGATATTTCCAGTTTAGATGAAGAATTTGCAGCCGCTCGTGGGCGAGGAAATGAAGGATTGATGGTGAAAGACCTCAATTCAACATATAAACCAGGTCGTCGGGGACGTGATTGGCTGAAAGTTAAACGGGCGATCGCCACCCTTGATGTTGTTGTTACAGCAGCGGAAGTAGGAACTGGTAAACGCAGTCGCTTTCTTTCTGACTACACTTTTGCAGTACGCAAAAGCGAAACAGACCCAACACTCTTAAATGTGGGCAAAGCATACTCAGGACTCACTGATGCTGAAGTCACTGAACTGAGTCATTGGTTTCGCGCCCATACTTTGCAAGAGTTGGAACACGGTAGGGTGTGTGTGGTGGAACCAAAAATGGTTTTGGAAGTTACTTTTGACCGCGTGCAACCATCGGAACGACACAATAGCGGTTACGCCCTGCGCTTCCCGCGTATTCTTCGGGTACGAAATGATAAGCCTGCTGAAGAAATTGACACCCTCGAAACAGTGCGGCGTTTGGCTGAAGTAGTCCCAGACTCTCCAACGGCAAAACCTCATTTAGAAGATGAGGAATCTTTTACTAAAGAGCGATCGCCCAGAGATATCAACACGACACCAACTCTTGAGGCTGCGCGTGATGCTTTTAAGGCTTTTGTTGAACGCATAAAAGCGCAGCAACGCCTTGTGATATTACACGACTCGGATGCAGATGGTGTAACGGCGGGTGTGGTGTTGCAGTTAGCATTGTCACGGGCTGGTTTTGGAAATGTGACGCGCGTTATCCCAGATCGGGAACGCAATGCTTGGACTCCTGCGAACCGCAAGCAAGTGCAAGCCGCTGCACCGGATTATTTATTTGTACTTGACTTAGGTAGTCAATCAGAACCTGTCATTCCTGGTATTCCTACCTGCTTTATTGATCATCACCGCCCAGAAGGAGTGCCACCAGGTGATACTCTTATCAGTGCTTATACATGGAACCCTGTACCTAACACGTCACTCATAGTTTGGGAATTGTCCAAGGTGATTGCAGAGGTATCAGATTTAGACTGGATTGCTGCAATTGGTACTATTAGTGACCTTGGTGAAAAGGCTCCTTTTGAAATGTTGGGAGTTGCTAAAACTCAGTACACTGCCAAGTATCTCAAAGAGGCAACTACCCTAATTAATGCAGCACGGCGTGCTTCTTATTATGACCCAGAAGTTGCTGCCAAAGTGTTACTTACCCACACTTCACCGCGAGATATTGTTAACTCGAATGCGGCGGAAGTTGAGCAATTGCGTTCTGCAAGGGCGGAGGTCAAAGCAGCAATGGACGAAGCAAGAAAAGCTGCACCTGTGTTTGCGGGGAATGTGGCTTTGGTGCAAATTAATTCACCTTGTCAGATTCACCCGTTAATTGCTCAAAGCTGGCGTACACGATTGCCAAAGTACATTGTCATTGTAGCCAATTCAGGTTACATACCTGGTCGAGTTAACTTTAGTGTGAGAACAAATTCTGGAATAAATGTGCTGGACTTCTTAGGCAATATAGGCTTATCTGAAGGTGAGGGCAATTACGGTCATGGACACGACTTTGCATCTGGAGGAAGTTTGCCTGTGGAGCGTTGGCAGGAATTGTTAGTTAAACTTCGCTTTGAGCAATTAACTCTAAAAACTTCTTAGTTGTCAGGGTTCGTGTTACTAGGGAAGTGCAGTTACTATACACATCCCTGATAACACGAACCCTGAGGTCAGCCTATATCACGGCGAAATTCACGTTTACCGTCACTTCTTACACTTGAGTGACATCTTCCTGATTTAACTGCTGCTCAACATTACTGATAGCAGCGTTTAGACCAGCAAGTTTAGTCTCTAAATCATCTCGCATTGTCTTGAGGAATCTCAGCTTACGCTCTAGGCGGCTTTTGCGAGAAACAGGCTCGCCAGTATAGCAGTTGTTATACCCAAAAGGAAAAGAAAACGGAAACATAGTTTGCTTTTTTAGAAATGACCCTACTTAAATTGTGGCTAAATCCTAGGCGAGATAGGGGATCACAGAGTGGGGGATAACCGACCTAGTAAGTAGGGTTTCAATGCTGTCCGCCCTGACATCCCTAATTAAAATTAGCTGCTTTAACATAAGCAGCCGCTAGGGGTGCTATTTTGCCTTCCACTTCAGTTACAACGGCGTGGTCAAACTCTGACCAGACTCGTTGACTTCCAAAAACACAGGGTTGCAAAATTCCCCATAGTTGACCGTCCCAGACAAGGTGGGAGTGAATTAACGCTCGATGTCCAAACTCCTTGCGCTCAAACTCCCGGTTGACGACCTCTGGACTCGCTGTTTCTACATCTTCAACATAGACAGAAGGGTCAGTTCGCAAAGCCGCAGCAAATAGGGGGTCTTCTTTAGGTAGAGATTCCGGTTCTGCTTTCCAGTCGGGGTCTAGGATTTCTGGAATTTCTTGGTTTCGTCGCCAGCAATAGGAGACTTTGCCAAGTTTGGTTTGAGGGTTTCTCAGGTAAAGGAAACAGCGATCGCACTGCAAGACTTCCCCAAGTACCCCAACCAAAGCACTAAAGACAGCATCCGGCTCTTTGTATGTATCTAGGATATTTTGTATAGCTTCTGGTAGATTTGAGTGAGTCATATGATGTGGTAATTAGTAGTTTAAATACAAACGATATCAAACGATATATAGTCCTGCTGTTTACTGAGATTCTCGCATTTTTATGAAACTTTTGAGTCATTTCGGTTACTTTGTATCCGATAGTTGGGAGGATAATAGAAAAAAAACTTAATTTCATTTAAGCAAATGTGATAATTTGATAAAGAGGTCAAAATACAATGACCATTAGATAGCTATCAACAGAGCGAAGCATGAGGAAATTTCTGCAAAATGTGGAATTTTAACCTGATGTCAGCGCTCTTTGGCTCACTAGTCAGCTAATCAAAATCAAATCAATTACTGAATAATGCTCAAAACCTAATTATATGGGAGGAGAGCATTATATTGTGTTCCCTTATTCTCCTCCAATTCTCTTATCCATTGAGCAGTTTGCTCAAGAGGATAGGTGTTTTGTGAGTGGACTGGAGTTACTACTATCTTGCGAATAGTCCCCCATATTGTTTGGGGGATAGTGTCAACTTTAGGTCAAAAAGAATGAGTACCGTCCAAACAAAGTTTGAAGCTACTAAAACCGCTTTTCACGTAGAAGCTTACGAAAAAATTGAGTACAGCTTGATTTATGTTAATGGAGTTTTCGGAATCGAAAATGCAGAATTAGCAGAAGTTTACAAAGATTTTGGACGCTGCTTAGCTGTTGTAGATGAAAATGTGTATAAACACTACAGCAGTCAAATTCAGCAATATTTCAAGCATTACGGCATTGACCTGACGGTTTTTCCCATCACTATCACTGAGCCAAACAAAACGATTGAATCGTTCGAGAAGATTATCGATGCTTTCGCTGAATTTAAGCTGGTACGCAAAGAACCAGTGCTAGTGGTTGGTGGTGGGCTGATTACAGATGTCGCAGGTTTCGCCTGTTCTACTTACCGCCGCAGTAGCAACTACATTCGCATTCCAACGACTCTGATCGGATTGATTGATGCGAGTGTTGCTATCAAGGTAGCAGTGAACCACAAGAAGCTGAAAAATCGTTTAGGTGCTTATCACGCTTCGCGAAACGTTTTCCTCGATTTCTCGTTTCTGGGTACTTTGCCAACAGCGCAAGTGCGTAATGGTATGGCGGAACTCGTAAAAATTTCAGTGGTTGCCAACAAAGAGGTTTTCGATTTGTTGGAGAAGTATGGGGAAGAACTACTGCATACACACTTTGGCAACATTGACGCAACCCCAGAAATCAAGGATGTGGCGCATCGGGTGACTTACGAGTCTATCAAAACAATGCTGGAGTTGGAAGTTCCCAACCTACACGAATTAGACCTGGATCGCGTTATTGCCTACGGTCATACTTGGAGTCCGACTCTAGAACTTGCTCCTCGCGTGCCTATATATCATGGTCATGCGGTCAATATTGACATGGCATTATCTGCGACAATTGCTGCGGGGCGGGGTTATATTACCACAGAAGAACGCGATCGCATTCTTGGTTTGATGAGCCGTATCGGTCTTGCCCTCGACCATCCCCTCTTAGACGAAGAACTTGCCTGGTATGCTACCCAATCGATAACCCTAACACGAGACGGTCTGCTACGAGCCGCTATGCCCAGACCGATTGGAAGTTGTTTCTTTGTCAATGATTTAACTCGCGATGAACTAGCAGCAGCATTATCAGAACATAAGCATCTGTGCAAAACTTACCCTCGTGGCGGAGATGGTGTAGAACAGTACCCAGACGCTCATCAGCCAGAACTTGTCGGGAGTGAAATGTAATGTCTCAAGTTGTCGAAAAGCCAAGCGCTAGACCTGTTACGCCGTTAGGGATTTTAGCTAAGCAGCTAGAAACCATTTTGCAGACATTAAATCAGCAAACATCTGATGAGCTACTAGCTAACCTCAATCAAGCATGGCTTTTGGCAGCAGGTCTAGACCCTTACTTAGAAGAATGTACCACCCGTGAATCACCTGCCCTAGCAGCGCTAGCTCAAAAAACGGCTCAGGAAGGTTGGAGTCAAAGGTTCCACGAGGGAGCTACCGTCCGAGAACTAGAGCAGGAAATGCTTTCTGGGCATGTGGAAGGACAAACCCTCAAGATGTTTATCCACATGACCAAAGCTAGGAAAGTGCTGGAAATCGGTATGTTCACTGGCTATTCTGCATTAGCTATGGCAGAAGCTTTACCGGCTGATGGAGAACTAGTCGCCTGTGAAGTAGACCCTTACACCGCAGAGTTCGCGCAAGCTGCTTTCCGGGAATCTCCCCACGGCGCTTTAATTCGTGTGGAAGTGGGTGCAGCACTGGAAACTTTGCAGAAACTGGCAGCAGCGAGAGAGTCATTTGACTTTGTGTTTATTGATGCAGATAAGCGGGAGTATGTCAAGTACTTTCAAACCCTGCTGGAGAAAGATTTGCTAGTCCCTGGCGGGTTTCTCTGCGTGGATAACACTCTACTTCAAGGACAAGTTTATCTCCCCGGTGAAAATCGCACCCCTAACGGCGAGGCTATTGCTCAGTTTAACCGTGTTGTCGCCGCCGATTCGCGTGTAGAACAGGTATTGTTGCCACTGCGAGATGGGTTAACCATTATCCGACGATTACCGTAGTTGTCATAGATCTAACCTGCGCTTAATTTATGCAGAGAGAACTCAGAATCCAGAATTACTGAAAGCCGCACTTATACTGTTCCGATACCAAAATGCTAACAATCGCTAACACTTTTTCCTCCTTCATCCTGGGGGTGACGGCACCCTTCCAGTCCAGAGGCTAACACGCTCGATCTGACCGCTAACTCCAAATTGATAGAGGCATTCAAGTCTCTATCAATTTGAATTCCACAACTAGAGCAACAATACGTCCGGTGTGATAAAGACAGTGTTTCTTTCACAGACAAGCAGTTAGAACACCGCTTACTACTGGGGAAGAACCTATCCACAACAACTAACTTACTGCCGTACAACTGACATTTATATTCCAATTGACGACGAAACTCGTAAAAACCCATATCCGCGATAGCTAAGGCAAGTTTATGATTTGCCAACATCCCGGACACGTTCAAATTCTCAACCCCGATTACGCCGTGGTTCTTGGCGATATAGGTGGTGATTTTATGCAAAGTGTCTTTACGGATGTTGGCTATTTTCCGATGCAGTCTAGCTATCTTGACTTGAGCTTTCTTCCAGTTACTAGAACCCGGTTGTTTATGACGGTTGAGCCAAGTCAGGCGAGCAAGCTTTTTCTCGTACTGCTTGTACGGCTTAACGCCATCAAACACCTGTGCTGTCGAAAGCGTAGCCAAGTGGTTGACGCCCAAATCTACACCAACAACATCAACTTTGTTTTCGGTAACTGTTGGTTCTACTTGAATCTTGAACGAAACAAACCAACGGTCGGCAGTTCTAGAAATTGTTACAGACTTTAAATTGGTGAAATAGTGGTGTCTGTGATGCCGTCTAAGCGTAAACTCCTGTTGTGTTGCAGTTCCTCTATATCCTGATTTCCTATTGTCTGTTGACCGAAGGTCGGAGGGCGCAAGCCCCTGAATTTTATTCATGGGCGACGCCGTGAGGGGATTTTAATCCCCGTCCTATTTTCCGTATCGCATCACGAATAACGTCATTGTAGTCAATTCCTTCAGACTCGGATATCTTCTGAACTATTCCCCACTCTTGCTCGCTTAATCGAACAGTTAACTTTTTTACTGCATATTTCTTTGGCATAGGAACTTATTTTGTGTTATCGTGGGTCTAACAGATATACATTAACACAAAGGTGGTGATTTACAAGTGTTGGTGCTGGAATACAAAGCCGTGATTAAACCCAGTCAATCAAAAGCAATAGACGAGGCAATCCGGACAAGTCAATTTGTACGGAACAAAGTGTTGAGATACTGGATGGACAATCGTGGTGTAGGCAAAAAAGAACTGTACCAGTACAACACTGCATTACGTGCTGAATATCCATTTGTTAAAGATCTAAACAGCCATGCAACTCATGCATCGGTTGAAAATGTTGAACGTGCAATCAACAGGTTTTTTGATAATTGCAAAAAGAATAAGCCGGGGAAGAAGGGATATCCACAGTTCAAAACAGATGCTCGTTCTGTTGAATATAAAACATCCGGATGGAAGCTACACCCAACAAAACGTCGAATCACTTTTTTGGACAAAAAGGGCATTGGGGAACTCAAACTATTGGGTAAATGGGATATTCACACATACCCATTAGACTTGATTAAACGAGTCCGGATTGTTCGTCGTGAGTCAAGTGGCTATTATGTTCAATTCTGCATAAAAGTGGATGCGACACCTGAGCCTAGGATTGGGAACGGCCAAGTCGGACTAGACGTAGGGTTGGAGTACTTTTACTCTGATTCAAACGGGTATCACGAAGAAAATCCCAGATTTCTCCGTAAAGCACACAAGGCTATCAAGCACGCTCAGCGACGCATCTACTCTAAGGAGAAAGGGAAAAACAACAGACGAAAAGCAATCCGTCGATATGCTCGCAAGCATTTAAAAGTAAGTAGGCAACGGGAAGAACACGCTCTTAGGGTGGCGCGTAACGTATGCAAGGCTAACGCCTATGTCGCCTATGAAGAGTTAAATGTTAAAGGGTTGGTAAGAAATCGTCGCTTAGCCAAGTCAATCAGTGATGTAGCTTGGAGCGCTTTTCGTCGTTGGTTAGAATACTGTGCTATCAAGTTCGGCACTCAAGTTGTCGCTGTTCCACCTCACTACACAAGTCAAAAGTGTAGTAGCTGTGGAAACATCGTGAAAAAGATGTTGTCAACCCGAACACACGCCTGTAAATGTGGATGTGTTCTGCAACGCGACGTGAATGCAGCGATCAATATTTTGTGTAAAGCAAAGTCTACCGGAGGGCATCCGGGAAGTAACGCTTGGGGAGTCGGAACCTCTACTCTTGTTGGGGCAACCAAGGCTTACGCAAGTTGCGACGATGAGCCAAGAATCCCCCGGCTTATAGTCGTGGGGAGTGTCAAACCAACAATCAAGATACTTGCGTTCTTCGTGATGAGTCATTTGAGGGAATTTGCGACGGGCGATCGCCTCCACCAACTTGGAAATATTCGGGCGATGTTTAAGCGCGTGATAGAAACTACATAGTGTTATGCAGTTTTTCAGTTTACAACAATCCCATGCCCCACAGCTTAGTCCTCAACCTACTTCCCCAATCTCCTATTCCACCACAATTCCTCACCGGCAGACATCTCCACGCCCTGTTTCTCAACCTCGTTAGTTCCGTGGATAGAGAACTGGGCGATCGCCTCCACGACTCCGGTGCAGACAAAGCTTTCACCATCAGCCCCCTGCAAGCTAAATTCAACCATACCAACAGGAACAAAATTTCAGATCACACCTTGCAATGGGATCATGAAAAACCGATTCCTATAGGAACTCCATGTTGGTGGCGTATTTCCCTACTAGATGATACCCTCTTTAGCAAACTAACCCAACTGTGGCTCAATCTTAACCCTGCCCAACCTTGGCACTTGGGTCCTGCTGATTTGTATATTACCAGCATTTTCGGCACTCCCCAGTTAACGCAACCTTGGGCAAATGCGACTACTTACGCCCAATTATACGAGCAAGCATCTGATCATGAGCGCCAAATTGCTTTAAGTTTTTGCACTCCTACTAACTTCCGCCAAGGTAATTTTGACACTGCTTTACCAACAAGAGAATGTGTATTTAACAGTTTGCTTCAACGCTGGAATAAATATAGCGGTATTTCTTTAGAACCCAATTTGACAGAAGTCATTTTTCCTAGTTTTTTTAATATTCGCACAGCCATAGCAGCCGACTCTCGTAGTAAATTTATTGGCTGTGTCGGCGAAATGAGCTATCGAATTATGGGAAATATTGACCCACTCATCATCAAACAAATTAACGCCTTAGCTAATTTTGCTCTCTATTGTGGTGCAGGACGCAAAACCACAATGGGTATGGGTATGATTCGACGATTAAACATGACAAAAAATAACTTTGACTGACAAACACTATGAGTAACACACAATATATTCCAATTGCCGCCCTCAATCAATATGCTTATTGTCCTCATCGTTGTTGGCGGATGTTTTGTGCTGGAGAATTTACCGATAATCAATACACAATCGAAGGAACTAGCTTGCATTCTCGCGTCCATACTTAGGGGAAGGACACCGCGAAGAAACTTGGCAAGTTCGCGCCATCTGGTTAAAATCAGAACGCTTTGGGATATTCTTTACTCCCCCATGACGTGCAAAGTGCGGTGAATATCGTCGGCTTCGACCCTTATACCATTTCACGCTCAGGCCTGATACAAATGATTGGTCTCTAATTCTTTCCCCCTGACCCCTGCGCCCTACTGCCTGCTGCCTATTTGTATCAACATTAAAGTAAAACGGTATTACCTAGGCTACTTGCACGTTGAACGTTACGGTCGCCCTTCCTTAGCATTGGATGTGATGGAAGAATTTAGACCAGTGGTAGTGGATGTAGTTGTACTCTCCGCAATAAATCTGTTTCCTGATCTTTTTGGGTAGTTTTTGGCGGTGAACCGTGTTCCAGGTTTCTGAGGCGATCAGTTCCGTTGGCACGGGCGAGATCATACTCAACACGGCGATCGCCTGAGCTTATCTAACTTCCAGGCAATCGCGCAGTCATCTTTGTGCACATAGTTGAGAGCTTTATTCAGCCTCTGTCCATTAAATAATTATTTGTCAGTTTTAAAGAATTAATGTCCAATTCTACGCTTGGGTCCTATTAACTTGATAGCCATTAATTCTATCAGCAAAGCTATTTTTGTAATCTTCTTTTTAGGTCTATTATGTGGTTTTACTTTTGTTTTCAACTGTGGCAGGAGCAACGTCCGCAATCGCATCCGGCAGTTGCTCCTCTAGTACCCGTAGAGGTAGATATAGATAGCCCCCAGCTGTTACTAGCATAGTGAGTATTCCTATCACAACAAACAACAGGGCAATGCCGTGTCCTTGCCCCACACCGATGATCCGCCCTATGCTAGCAGCCAATGGTCCTCCGACAGCAAGCAACGGCTCGAAGACTTGATCGGCTAATGGTCCTGCAATCAGATAGGCAAGCGGTAGGGATGCCAAGGCGAGCATACTCCGCACGGCAAACACCCGTCCTTGCACAGCAGATGCGACTTTGCTCTGCCAGATGGCTTGGTCGCAGCCATTGATAATTGACACCCCAAAATAGTATATGAAGGCAGCAGCAAAGAAGACCGGAACAGAAGGCATAAGCCCAGCAAGTAGTATGGACAGCCCACCTGATAGTGTAAAGCCAAACACACCACGGATGCGGTTCTTTGGACCGCCCCAAACGCTCATCACCAGACCGCCGACCAACATCCCGCTTCCACCAATGGACAGCACGGTGCCAAGTACAGTCGCTGAAGCAAACGCTAGTACCATCGGTGTAACTAGCACACTAACAACTCCGATTAAGAAATTAATAGCAGCAAAGAAAACCAACAATCCCAGTAGTCCCGGTCGATCTGTAATGTATGTCCATCCATAGGTAAACTCCCGCAATCGCCAACCTTGTCTGACTTCATCCTCTGCGGTAGTTTTCGACGTAGGGAATCGGACAAGCAGCAGCGTCACCAGGGAAAAGAGGAAAGTGAGGCAGTCAATCAGGATTACGCCCTGAATCTGAATACTGACAACCAACGCACCTGCTAACATCGGTGAGAGCAGCCGTGAAGCTGCCTCTGCAAGTTGCACCATCCCACTGGCGCGACCAAGGTGTTGCTTTGGGACAAGCATCGTAGTTGCAGCAGCATAGGCTGGCCACTGGAAAGCGCTAAAGGTCGAACTAACTGCTACAACCAAGTAGATGTGCCAAACTTCAAGCTGACCAGAAAAGAGCAACAGCGCAATAGTCAGCGTACTTACTCCTGCTCCTGCATCGCTAAATATCATACAAGAGCGTCGGTTCCAGCGATCTACAAGCACACCGACCAACGGTGATATCAAGATACTCGGCAGCATAGCGAACAAAGAAATGAGCGCAAATTGCGTGACTGACCCAGTATTCTGGTATACCCAGACACCAAGAGCAAATCGAGTCAGCCCAGAGCCAATCAGTGAAATAAGCTGCCCAAACCAGATAAGGGTAAATACTCGCATTCTACATGTGTGGGTGATTCAGAAAACCACTACGAGTGAAGTAACAAAAGTAGTTTTTCAGAAGATTGTCATCTATCCTAGGACAGAAAATACAAGTACTTGCCAGCCGAGCAAGCGTGTTTTGGCAATCGAACTGTGTCATTCTTGGTTGAGAGAGACTCTCTGGGATGGATATCTGTTCTTTGTATCTATTTTCAGGAAACAAAGGCAAAAGGGAATACAAAGTTGGATCTGAGGAATGCTTTGCAGCAGCGATCAACTCTTGTCGCCATTCGTCATAGGTCACTAGCCGCAGTGGATAGCCATAAAAACACATCCAGTCGATCAGTTTTTCCAGTTGAATTGGGTGGGGATTGAGCAAGTGAAAGACTTTCCCAATGGATTCTTTTTGCTGAGATAAATAAATGATGGCTTGACTTACGTAGTCTACAGGGGTCATGTCCAGCAAACCATCAATTTTTGGCACACTACCAAGCTGAATACAGCATTTAATCATGCTGCACATAAAATCATTTGTGTTCCAAACCCCTGTTTTGCTGTTTCCTGTTATTCTTCCCAGTCTATGGATACTGACAAGAAGCCCTCTAGAACGTGCGATCGCGACTAACTTTTCCGCCACCCATTTACTCTGAGCGTAGCCATTTTGGAGAATTCCATCATGTTCCAAACAGTCTTGTTCGCAGAATACTTGCACGTCAGAATCGCTCTGCGCGGGAAAAACAGAAAGGGTAGAAACGTAATGCACAGGTTTGACTTTGATTAAACTTGCCAATCTCAAAACTTCCTGGGTTCCGAGAACATTAGCCGCCTTCAGCTGCTCGTATGGATAAACAAAATTAACTAAAGCACCATTGTGATAAATAACATCTATCTTATTTGCGAGTCGTAAAAATTGTGCCTCAGAAAGTCCAAAAAGTGGCTGCGATAAATCTCCCACAACTGGGATAATTCTAGAACTGAAATGTTCGTTTCCAAGTGAATACATTTCCAAGTTTTTGCAGAGCTTATTTTTGCCTTCTTCAGCATTAGCAGCACGTACCAAGCAATAGATATCTGCTTGAGTTTTTTGGAGAAGTTCATCAAGTAAAAAAGCTCCTAAAAAACCTGTAGCTCCAGTTAAGAAGATACTCGCTGGCTCAGTTGTATACTCTCTTTGGATAGCTTCAGGACGAATTGTGGGATCAAGGACGGCTTCGGCTTGCAGTTCCGCAACAGTTTTCCCGCCAATAGTATCAAAACCTGTGTTTTGAACCATCTCAATACTTCCGGCTAGGCTAGCTACGGTAGGCATTTCAAACAGACTACGCAAGGGTAGCTCTAGTTGGAAAGTTTCTCGCACTCGAAAAATCAGCTGAGTCAGTAGTAAGGAATGACCGCCTAACTCGAAGAAGTTGTCGTTGATACTAACCTGCTCCAGACCAAGTAACTCAGACCAAATTATCGCTAACTGCTCCTCAATGGATGTACGTGGTGCTACGTAAATTGTGTCATCATCACAGCGGGTTTGGTTAGCTATTGGTAGCGCTCTGCGGTCTACTTTGCCGTTAGGAGTGAGTGGTAGTGCTTCTAACATCACAAAGACTTTTGGCACCATATATTCGGGCAACTTCTCCTTGAGAAAGCGGCGTAGTTCACTGCTCTTCGGAACTGCCTTTTGCTTCGGAACCACATAAGCCACTAAGTATTGGTTGCCCGTAGCGTCTTGTTGAGCCATGACTACAGCTTCCTTAACCTCTGAGTGTTGAGTCAGCACAACTTCGATTTCTCCAAGTTCGATGCGGAAGCCGCGCACCTTCACTTGATTATCAATGCGACCGAGAAACTCAATGTTGCCGTCTGCGAGATAACGCACTAAATCCCCAGTCTTGTAAAGGCGATCGCTCTCTTTTGACTTGTTAAAGGGGTTAGGAATAAATTTTTCTTCAGTTAAGTCTGGGCGATTAAGATAACCCTTAGCCAAACCAAGACCACCAATGTACACCTCACCCGGTACACCAATTGGTACTGGTTGCAAGTGAGAATCGAGTAAATAAATTTGGGTGTTGGCAATTGGACGACCAATCGGAACAGAATTTTTCAAATCATAATTTTGACAATTGTATACACTGCTCCAAACCGTTGCTTCTGTTGGACCATATTCGTTAAACAAGGATGTGTGAGGTAAGCTTAGGCGATGGCGTTCCACTAACTCTGTGGAACAAGATTCCCCGCCGACGATGACAGTGTGCAACTCGACAAGTAGATCCGGGTCTATGGTAGCGAGTAGGGTGCTGTAGAGTGAAGGAACACTCAACCAGTGTGAAACCTGATGTTGGACAATTAGCTTGGTTAATTGCCAAATATCTTTTTGGAAACCCTCTTGGAACAGCACCAGTGTACCGCCTTGACACAATGTCCAAAATATGCAAGCAACTGAAGCATCAAAAGCAAACGAGGGAATCAACAAGAAACTGGTAACGGGTTTTCGGTAATAAGCAATCCGCGCTCTTGTGGAGTGAACTAAGTTTTGCTGGGTAACGAGTACTCCCTTCGGTTGACCTGTGGAACCTGAGGTGTAAATAATGTAGGCTAAATTTTCAGGTGTAGTCTTACTGACGAGATTCTCTTCACTCTCGTGAGAAATGACTTCCCAGTCTGTATCCAGGCTAACTAGATGCAGTTCATCAAACTCTTGTCCCACAAGCATTTGCTTCTGAGTTAAGAGGACTGACACCTGTGAATTTGACAACATCCAGGTCAAGCGCTCTTGGGGATAAGTGGGATCTAAGGGTACATAAGCCCCACTAGCTTTGAGGATGCCCAACAACCCTATAATCATTAAGAGTGATCGCTCTACACAAATGCCCACCAGCACCTCTGGTCCCACACCAAGCGAACGCAAGTTATGTGCTAGCTGATTTGCTTTGGCATTCAGTTCCCGGTATGTTAACTGTTCGTTTTCAAAGACTACTGCAACGGCATCCGGTGTCTGCTCTACTTGAGTTTCAAACAGCTCATGGATACATAAATCCTGCGGATATTCTGTTTTTGTTTGATTCCAATCTACTAGCAGAGTCTGCCGTTCTGCTTCTGTCAAGATTGGCAAGTCACTGAGGCGTTGGTCGGGATTGACCACAATGCTTTCGAGCAAAGTCTGGAAATGCCCCACCACTCTACTAATGGTGGCTGCCTCAAACAGGTCAGTATTGTATTCTAAATTCCCTATTAATCCCTGCTGCGTATCTGTTATAGATAGAGACAAGTCAACTTTGGCTGTCTTGTTGTCAACCATTAGAGGACTCAGGATCAGTTCTGGTAACTCCAAGGGTGGCATCGGTGCATTTTGCAGGACAAACATCACCTGGAACAGTGGTGTATGGCTTAAGCTTCGCTCGGGCTGCATTTCTTCTACCAGCTTCTCGAAGGGCAAGTCTTGATGGTCATATGCCCCTGAGGTTACGGACTGTACTCGTAAAAGCAACTGCCGAAAACTGGGGTTATCCCCAAGGTAGGTACGCAAGACAAGGGTGTTAACGAAGAACCCAATCAATCCTTCAATTTCGGGACGATTGCGGTTAGCAGTAGGTGAACCTACTATGATGTCTCCTTCTCCTGTATAGCGGTAGAGTAATGTTTTGAATGCCGCCAGCAGAGTCATAAATAAGGTGATTCCTTCTTGCTGGCTGATCTGCTTAAGCGCCTGCGATAAATCAGAAGACAATGAAAAAGACTGGGTTGCACCTTGAAAATTTTGGACTGCCAATCTCGGACGGTCTGTAGGCAGTTCCAGGACGGGCAGGGACCCGACTAGCTGCTGCTTCCAGTAGTCCAAATGAGTTTTGAGTACCATCCCTTGCAGCCACTGTCGCTGCCAGATAGCATAGTCAGCGTACTGTATGGGCAATTCGGGAAGTGGCGAAGAAGTCCCGGTAGAAAAAGCTTTGTACAGTGCTGTCAGTTCTCGGATGAAAACCCCAAGCGACCAACCATCAAAGATGATGTGGTGTAGTGCCAGCAACAGCACATATTCTTGCTCGGCTAATTGTAGCAAGGTGACACGCAGTAACGGACCGTGTGCCAGGTCAAAAGGATGTTCTGCTTCCTCGGTAATCAGTCGCTGGACTTGGGCTGCGCGGTCTGCTTCTGACCATTCGCTCAGGTTGATCGCAGGTATGTCTATTGATCGGCTTTTGGCAATGACTTGCACCGGACTCCCATCCACTGTGGCAAAAGTAGTACGCAGTATCTCGTGGCGAGTTACGATAGTCTCAAAAGCCTGTTGCAGAGCTTCTACCCTCAATTTACCACTTATCCGCAACCCATAAGTCATGTTATATACCCGGCTATTCGGCTCTAGCTGATGCAAAAACCACAATCGCTGCTGGGCAAAAGATGTAGGAAAAACAAACACTTCTTCTGTCATTGCGCTCTTACAAATCCTTGTTGTGAATTTCAGACACCATCGGTAGTGTATCCAAAGATGCCTGCATACGGTATTGCTCACGAGACACTGGCTGTATTGCAGGTATCCGCAGATCCTCACCCGTCTTGATCACATGGGAAAGTTCGTGAATTGTAGGATGTTGGATAAACTCTTGCAAAGAGAAACTTAATCCTCGGTCATTAGCTCTGGATAGTACTTGAATGCTGGACAGAGAATCTCCTCCCAACTTAAAGAAGTTGTCGTGAATGCCCACTTGTTCGACACCAAGAACTTGTGACCAAATCTCTGCCAGTGCTACTTCGATTGGGGTGCTAGGTGGGACAAATACTGCTTCGAGATTTGGTCTTTCCTGGTCGGGAACAGGAAGCGCTTGACGATCTACCTTGCCATTGGGAGTCAGTGGTAGCGCCTTCAGCATCACGAACACCGAAGGCAGCATATACTCTGGCAAGCGATTTTTCAAGAAGCTACGCAGGGCATCAACTGTGGGGACTTGCTCCTTTTGTGGGACAATATAAGCTACTAAACGTCGGTTAGCGTGGATATCCTCTTGGGCGACGACGATCGCTGACTGTACGGTGGAGTGTTGATTCAGAACGGCTTCAATTTCAGTCAGCTCAATGCGATACCCTCGAATCTTGACCTGCTGATCGAGACGACCGAGAAACTCAATGTTTCCATCCGGGAGATAACGCGCTAAATCGCCAGTTTTGTAGAGGCGTGCGTTTGGTTCATCACTAAACGGATTGGGAATAAACTTTTGGGTCGTTAGTTCTGGACGGTTGAGATAACCCCGTGCTACGCCAAGACCGCCGATGTATATCTCTCCCGATACACCAATGGGTACTGGTTGGAGGTGAGAATTCAGTAAATATATCTGGGTGTTAGCAATTGGGCGACCAATTGGCACAGGATTGTTCAAATCATGATTTTGACAATTGTATACACTGCTCCAAACTGTTGCTTCTGTTGGACCGTACTCATTAAATAAGGATGTCTGGGGTAGTAATTCACGGTGTTGCTTAACAAGCTCTTTTGGGCAGGATTCTCCAGCTACAATTACGGTTTGCAGGCTAACTAGTTGCTGTGGTTGGGCTTGCTCTAAAATCAGCTTGTAGAGAGATGGCAGACATAATAAATGGGAAATTTGTTGTTGAGCGATCGCCTCTATGAGCTGTTTAATATCTAGTTGAAAATTTTCTGGTAAAACGGAGACAAAACCACCTTGACAAAGTGTCCAAAAAATGACGGCAACGGAACTATCAAACGCAAAAGGTGAAGTTAAGAGAAAGCCTGTTACCGATTGATCGTAGTAACAGATGCGAGCAGTTGTGGAGTGAACTAGGTTTTGATGCGTAACCTGCACTCCTTTGGGTTGTCCTGTAGATCCAGAAGTATAAATCAAGTAAGCCAGGTTCTCAGGAGTCGCTTCACTTTTGAAATTCTCATCACTTTCTTGGGCAATTGCATCCCAAAGAGTATCTAAGCAAAGTACTTGCGCCCCAATATCAGGTAACTTTTTCACCAACCGTTCTTGGGTCAATACGACTGATACCTGAGAATCTTGCAGCATATAAACCAGTCGTTGGTTTGGATACATTGGATCGATAGGTAAGTACGCTCCTCCGGCTTTGAGAATGCTTAGTATACCTACTAACATTTCCCAAGAGCGTTCTACGCAAATCGCCACTAATACATCCGGCCCAACTCCCAAAGCCTGAAGATGGTGTGCTAGCTGATTGGCTCTGGTGTTCAATTCTCGGTAAGTGAGTTGCTGCTTTTTAAACACCACAGCTACGTTTTCCGGGGTACGTTCTGCCTGTTCCTCAATAAATTGGTGGATACACTTGTCGTTAACATAGTCTCTTCTCGTATTGTTAAATTCAACGAGCAGTTGTTGTCGCTCGACATCACTCATCAATTGTTCTGGATTGTTAACAATACTCTGTGTCAAAGCTCCCAGTGTAGTGTTGGGATCAGCAACTAAATTGTTCAGCAGCGCTGCAACATGACTGAGCATTCTAGCTACCGTCATGGTACTGAAGTGGCGTAAGTCATAAAATATATTCAACGATAACTGCGACCAAGGTTTAACTAAGAAAACAACAGGATAGTTAGAGTTAATAACAGAGCGAACATTGTCAATCCTCAAGTTTCCTGTAGCTAAGCTAGAGATATTTACTGAAGAGTTTTCAAATACCAAAATACTCTCGAACAAAGGCATCCCTGGAGGTACTTCACTCCAATTCTGGATTTGGACTAGAGGAGTACACTCGTATTTACGTATAGTCAGCTGCTGGGACTGAAATTCCTTTAGCCAAGACAAGAGCGAAGCTTCACCAGACACGAGTACACGCACTGGCAAGGTGTTGATAAAGACTCCCACCATAGAGGAAACCCCTAGTAGGGTGGGCGGACGACCAGACACAACGCTTCCGTAGACTACATCTGCTTCACCACTGTAATAACTCAATAGCAAAGCCCAAACGCCTTGTATTAGGGTATTCAGTGTCAAATGATGTTCTTGTGCTAAAGACTTCAGTGCTTCTGTGGTTGCTAGCGACAGCTGGATTTGTTGTTGACTGAAACCTTGGTGCTGACCAGAGGAGCCATTGGTTATCCAGTCTGCTACCAAACGAGTTGGTGTTGTGAAGCCCTGAAGAACTTTTCGCCAAAATACCTCAGCCTCCGATAAATCCTGCTGCTTTAACCAAGTGATGTAGTCCCGATAGGGACGGTTTGGTTGCAACTGGAGAATTTGATTTTGGCAAAGTGCTTCGTAGAAGCAGAAAAATTCCTTGAGGATAGTGTTAACACACCAGGCATCCAGCACCAAGTGACAAATGCTCCAGATCAATTGATAAGTATCTACATCAGTCTGGATTAAGATGAGCCGCATCAAGGGTGGTTTAGCAAGCTCAAAGCCATGTTTGCGGTCTGCTTCCAGGTAACTTTGTAGTTGCGCTTGTTGCTCAGCAGTTGAGAGCTTACGCCAATCATACTGCTGTATCAGCAGTTTAGCTTGTCGGTGTACTATTTGAACTGGTTGATTTAGACCTTGCCATACAAAAGCTGTCCTTAAACTCGGATGTCGGTCTACCACTTGCTGCCAAGCCTGCTCAAAAGCTGAGACATCAAGAGTTCCGTGCAAGGTACATAGCGTCTGCTCAAAATACATCCTGGAATCTGGAGCAGAGAGGATGTGAAACAGCATACCCTGCTGGGTAGGTGAGAGTGTGTAGATGTCCTCTATATTTTTAGCTTCCATACCTGGGGATTTCTACCTGTTGTTGTCTGGTTTTAGTTGTTCATCAACAGCTTGTTGAGTTCTTCTTGAGTTAACCCAGCTTCTGGAAAATCTGAAGGTGTGAAGCTTGGGGTTTCGGTGGACAAAAAATCAGTGATTGGCGATGCGGGCGATGCTCCGGAGGAGCCGCTGAGCGCAAAGCGCTCTCTTCGGGTACGCGATCGCTGTTGTTCCTGTGGAATTGGAATTGTCTCGATAACCGTTGTTAACTCTGCAATTGTTGGATATTCAAATAGCTGATTGGTACTGAATTTCAACCCCACTTCATAAGCTTTAGCCACAACCTGAATACTTTGAATCGAATCACCTCCCAACTCTAAAAAGTTGTCGTAAATGCCCACCTGCTGAATTCCCAAAACCTGACTCCAGATTGTGGCGATCGCCTCTTCTACGACTGTACGGGGTGCTACGTAGGTAGTTTGCTCTGCTGTGCTTTCTTCCTGCACCAGCATTTCTGGTTGGGATTTTACTTGCTCAGGTGCTGGCAAACGGCGGCGATCAACTTTGCCACTAGGAGTCAATGGCAATTCTTCTAAGACAACAAAGGTGGTAGGAATCATATACTCCGGTAACTTCTGCCGCAAGAAACTCCGCAATTCATTGGTTGCAGGTGCAGGTTTTTGCTGTAGCACTACGTAGGCAACTAAGCGTTTGCGACCTGACTCTTCTTCTCGAAGTGTGGCGATCGCTTGTTGAACAACAGGATGTTGGAGTAACAGTGCTTCTATCGCCGTTAGTTCAATACGATACCCCCTAAGCTTCACTTGATGGTCAATGCGCCCCAAGAACTCTATATTGCCGTCTGGAAGGTAACGCGCTAAATCCCCAGTCTTGTACAGGCGTGCGTTCGGTTCTTCGCTAAACGGATTGGGAATAAACTTTTGGGCAGTTAGCTCAGGTTGGTTAAGATAGCCCTTAGCCAGACCGAAACCACCAATATATAGTTCACCCGGTACACCAATTGGTACTGGTTGAAAGTGAGAATCGAGTAAATAAATCTGGGTGTTGGCAATTGGACGACCAATCGGAACAGAATTTTTCAAATCATGATTTTGACAATTGTATACACTGCTCCAAACTGTGGCTTCTGTTGGACCGTACTCATTAAATAAGGATGTATGAGGTAATAACTGACGTGTACGTTCCACTAACTCTGTGGAACAAGATTCCCCGGCAACAATGACAGTGTGCAACTCAACAAGTAGATCCGGGTCTATAGTAGCGAGTAGGGTGCTGTAGAGTGAAGGAACACTCAACCAGTGTGAAACCTGATGTTGGACAATTAGCTTGGTTAATTGCCAAATATCTTTTTGGAAACCCTCTTGGAACAGCACCAGTGTACCGCCTTGACACAATGTCCAAAATATGCAAGCAACTGAACTATCAAAAGCAAACGAGGGAATCAATAAGAAACTGGTAACGGGTTCTGGGTAATAAGCAATCCGCGCTCTTGTGGAGTGAACTAAGTTTTGCTGGGTAACGAGTACTCCCTTCGGTTGACCTGTGGAACCTGAGGTGTAGATGATGTAGGCTAGATTCTCTAATGTGCTTGTACTGCTGGGGTTTTCTGGACTCTCCTGTGCTATAGTGTGCCAATGTGAGTCTAGGCAGACAATTTGGGCGGAGTGTGTAGGTAAGTCTGCTACTAGCCGTGCCTGAGTCAGCAGGACTGGAACTTGAGCATCTTGCAGCATAAAAGCCAGGTTTTCTTTGGGATATGTTGGGTCTAAGGGTAAGTAAGCTCCTCCTGCCTTGAGAATTCCCAAAATTCCCACAATCATTTCCAAGGAACGCTCGACACAGAGAGCCACCGGCACATCGGAACTTACTCCTAGGCGCTGCAAGTAATGGGCAAGGGCATTAGCTCGACGGTTTAGCTGTTGGTAGGTGAGTTGCTCACCTGCAAAGACGATGGCGATCGCATCAGGATTTTGTGCTGCCATCGCCTCAAAGTATTGCTGGATACAGCTATATTGGGGATATTGGGTGACGGTATTATTCCACTCCACAAGCAACATCTGCCGTTGGCGATCGCCCAAAAGACATTGAGACTCGTAACGTGCAAACGGCTGTGTAGACATTGCTGTTAGCGTTTCTATAAAATAACTGCCAATAGTCTCTAACTGGGCATGGCTAATCTGTGTCAAGTCGCACTCTAAATCGAGTTGTATACAATCTGAGGCATGATTTCGATTAAACTCACAGCGCAACGTAAAATGAGTTTCACCAAAACCCCTCGCCCCCAAAATTTCCAAATCTTTGAAGCTTTGCAGACTCTCATAAACATGAAAGTGAGTGTAGTTAAAGACAGTTTCAACCAAGGGCTGGAGAGCCTGACGCCCGACAAGTTGGTGTAAATCTGCGTAGGGATAACGTCTAAAGGGTAACAACTCTCGTTCAGCTTCAAAAACTTGCCGCACCAACTCTAGCCAAGTTCCGCCCATCAACTTTAGACGCAAGGGAACTGTGTTCAAATGGATTCCCAGGGTTTTTTCTCCGTCAGCCTCTTCCAATCGACCGTTAGACTCAAGCCCTGTGAGGACATCGCTTTCACCACTTAGCAAACTCATCACCCTCACGTGTGCAGCTAGCAAAACATTTTTGAGGGGGACTTCTGCTCTACGTGCTAGTTTCTGCAATTTCTCGGAAAGCTCAGGGGAGATGGGAACATCTAAAAAGCCAATTTCCGGGGTATCTGTGGTGCGGTGAGTCACCGCCCAACGGGCTAGTTTGGTAGTGACGCAATCTGCTAATTTTTGCTTCCAAAAGTTTTGAGAATCAGGCGATCGCAACGTTGAGCGCTCTAAGGCGACAAAATCTCGATAAGCAATCGTTGGGGATGGTTCAATGGCATCATCTTTGCCATTAAGCAGGGCATAATAATGATGCAGCAATTCTGTCAGCAAACAAGCTTTGCTCCAGCCGTCAAGAATAGAAGTATGACAGCTAAAGGTGAGATAAAAAGACTGATCTGTGAGGCGGTGAATGAAAAAGCGAATAAATGGCGGGTAAGACCAGTCAAAATTTCGTCTTTTTTCAGCTTTGATCCAAGTGGAAAGCGCTTGTTGTTGTTGCTCTGGTGATAAATCGCGCAAGTCCTCGACTTGAAAGGGAGCAGTGACCTGTTGATGAACTAACTGTAGGGGTTCGCTAAAGTTGGTCAGATCAAATGATGTCCGCAGGATGGGATGGCGCTCCACAACCTGCTGTACGGCTTTTTGAAACAATTGAATGTTTAGACGAACTTGCAAATTGTACAGGAAAATGTCATGGTACATCGGCTCCTCTGGCATAGACTGAGTGTGAAAAATTACCCCAGCTTGAACCCTAGCCAAAGGATAAGCATCTTCTACGTGTTCGGGTAGCTTTTGCCGTTCTTCGTGGGAAATGAGGCTAAATGGCTCTGTTTTTCGAGTTAATAAACCACTGGGTTCGACAAAGGTAATTTCTTGTGCCAGAGATTCGATGGTCTGATGCTGGAAAATCTGCGCCAGGGAGAAGCTTAAACCTTTTGCAGTGGCTCTAGCTAGCACTTGGATGCTACGAATCGAATCCCCTCCCAACTCAAAAAAGTTGTCGTGAATGCCCACCTGTTCAATATCCAGCACTTCTGCCCACACTTGTGCCAATGTCTGCTCTTGTGGAGTGCGAGGTGCTACAAAAGCTTTTTCCAATTCAGGTCTGGCTTTACTAGGAACTGGTAGCGCAAACCGATCTACCTTACCATTCGGAGTCAAAGGAAGTGCATCCAGCATGACGAAAGCCGCAGGAACCATGTAATCGGGGAGCTGCTCCAAGAGAAAACGACGCAGTTCGGTAGTTGTAGGTGCTGGCTGATAACGGGTGACGCAATAAGCAACTAATTGCTGGTTGCTAGAGTCTGCCCCAGATGCAGCTAATTCTCCCTTGAGTAAGCGACGCAAACCAGTAATTGTTGATGAATTTTCTACGTCAATTAGTGGTGTAAACTCTCGCTTAAGTTCCCTCCTCTCAATTTCTCTTATCAAGACAACAACTTCCCGCAGTGCAGGGTGTTGACTCAGTACTGTTTCAATTTCTCCTAGCTCAATGCGGAACCCTCGCAATTTAACTTGATCGTCGAGTCGTCCCAGATACTCGATGTTGCCATCGCGTGAGATACGTGCCAAATCCCCAGTTTTGTACAGGCGGTCCCCAGGTTCATCGCTAAAGGGATTGGGAATAAATTTCAGAGCTGTTAATTCTGGTTGGTGGAGATAACCCCGCGCTAAACCCACACCGCCAATGTGTAGTTCCCCCGGTACGCCAACAGGCACTGGTTGCAAGTGAGTATCTAGCAGATAAATTTGCGTATTGGCAATGGGGCGACCAATAGGGACAGTGTGTTTACGGCTCTGGTGCTCACAAGCCCAATATGTGACATCAATAGCTGCTTCCGTTGGTCCGTATAAATTGTGGAGGTCTGCATCCAAAAGCGCAAAAAATCGTTCTTGTAGTTTAAAAGGTAGTGCTTCACCGCTGCACATTACCTGCCTCAAGCAGTGACAAGTTTCCACACCAAGTTCCTCAAGAAACACTTGCAACATGGAAGGAACAAAATGCAGTGTGGTGATCTGCTGCTCTTTTATGATCTGAACAAGGTAGACGCTGTCTTGATGACCTCCTGGTCGAGCTACCACTAAACGCGCTCCGGTAGTTAAAGGCAAGAAGAATTCCCAAATCGAGACATCAAAGCTAAAGGGTGTTTTTTGCAACACTCGGTCTACCGTTGTCAGTTGGTAAGTTTCCTGCATCCAAGAGAGACGATTGCAAATTCCTCTATGGGTGTTCATTACCCCCTTTGGTTTGCCAGTTGAGCCGGAGGTGTAAATCACATATGCGAGGTTATTAGTTGTAACCTGGCTAACTGGGTTGTCCACACTTTCACTAGCCCAAACCTCATTGTTTTTGTTCACAAAGACTACTTGCGCCCCATGCTCAGGTAAAGCTGCGAGGAATTTCTCTTGAGTCAACAACACTGAAACTTGGGCATCTTTGAGCATGAAAGCTAGACGTTCTTGAGGATAGCTGGGATCTAGAGGGACGTAGGCTCCTCCTGCTTTGAGAGTCGCTAAGATACTCACCACCATTTCTATAGAACGCTCTAAATAAATACCAACCAACACCTCTGGTTCTACTCCCAAGGCTTGCAGATAGTGTGCTAACTGGTTTGCTCGTTGATTCAATTGTGCGTAGGTGAGTTGTTCTGTTTCAAATATCACCGCCACTGCATCTGGTGTCTGCTCTACCTGAGCCTCAAATTGTAGATGGAGACAAGGTGCATTAGCATAATCTACTTGGGTAGCATTCCACTCTACCAATAATTGTTGCCGTTCTAATTCGGTGAGGAGTGGTAGAAGTGAGACGTGCTGCTGTGAGTCAGCGACGATACCTTCTAATAAGGTCTGAAAATGACCAGCCATCCGCGCAATAGTGGCAGCATCGAATAGGTCTGTGTTGTATTGCCAAGAAACAGATAATGTTTCATCCACAAGAGCCATCATCAACGTGAGGTCGAACTGAGCAATTCGCTGTTCGAGGGCTAGGGACTCTAGCTCTAGTTCCCCTAGTTTTATCCTTGCTCCTGTTTCCCCTAAGGCAAAAGCTGCCAAACCTTCCTCATTAAGGAGGTGCGCTTTCTGCAAGACAAACATCACTTGAAAGAGTGGCGAACGACTGGAGTCTCGCACTGGTTGTAGTTGTTCAACCAGTCGTGCGAAGGGGTAGTCCTGGTGATCAAAAGCATCCAGTACACAGGAACGTACTTGAGCGAGAAACTCATCAAAGGTAGGATTTCCTGATAGATCGGCTCGCAAAACTACCGGATTGACGAAGTAGCCTACTAGTCCTGCCACATCAGTTCGACTTCTGCCTGTTGTGGGAGAACCCACTAGTAGGTCTTCTTGACCTGTGTAGCGGTAAAGCAGCAGTTGAAAGGCTGCTAGCATTGTCATGTAGAGAGTCACTCCACGTTTGCGGCTGAAGTCTTGTAGCTCTTGAGTGAGTTCTGCACTCAGCTTGCACCCCAAGGAAGCCCCTTGATAGGTTTGAATGGCGGGACGCGGACGGTCAGTTGGCAAATTTAACACAGGTAACTCTCCTGCCAACTGCTTCTGCCAGTAGCCCCACAGCCTCTGACCTTCTGGACTCGCTAGTATTTTCGCCTGATCCCGCACATAGTCGGTGTACTGCCAGACCAAAGGAGGGAGGGTGACGGGTGTATTATTCTTTTCTGCCTGGTACAGTGTTCCTAACTCATCCACCAGCACGGTAAGGCTCCAGAAGTCTGCTACGATATGGTGGACAACAAGTAGAAGAATGTGTTCCTGGGGTGAGCGGGTGAACAGACTCACGCGCATGAGGGGACTTTGCTCAAGATTGAAGGAACGGTACGCTTCTTCAAGCAGGCGATCGCTCAAAAATTCCTCATCCCATGTTGCTGCATCTTCCTGTTGAAAGCAAACCTCTGTATGCTTATGGACTTGCTGCATCGGTTGTCCGTTGGCATTTGCGAAAGTCGTGCCAAGAGTTGTATGGCGTTCTACTAAACTCTGAAATGCTTGATGCAATGCGGGAATATCAAGTTCGCCACGAATACGCACAGCATTAGCAATGTTGTAAGCAGGACTCTCTGGTGCTAGTTGGTGTAAAAAGTACAGAGCCTGTTGACCGTAGGAAAGGGGATATTCAGTGACAGCTTTAATAGCCTCGGCTGGAGCGCTTTTTGGGGTAGAAGAAACATCTGTTAACTGGGCAAGTAATGCGGTTGTTAGTTGGTTAATGCTGGAACTCCCCAGAAAGCTAGTCATCGGCAAGACCACACCCAAGTTAGTTTCAATGGTGTGCTGGAGTGCGATCGCCATTAAAGAATCGAGTCCCAGAGTGTTTAAGGGTTGCTGTGGGTTGACTTGGAAAGTCCCTAGTTTGAGAACCTGAGCAACTTGCTGCTGAAGATAAAACGTTAGCTGTAACTGACGCTCTTGTGGTTCTAATGCCAGAACTGCTGCATGAGTGAGGCTGGCTGTACTGACTGTAGTATGAGATTCTTCTAAAATGCTGCTGGCTATACTCTCTAACCTTCTTGCCAAAAAACTAGTCCGACAAGCATAGCGCTGAATTTTGCCACTAGAAGTTTTGGGGATACTACCTGGTTTGAGCAGCAACAGTGCATAAACTTGCAGTTCATGTTCTTCTACTACAGCTTGACGAATAGCTGCAATAACTTCCTCAGTTGCCAAATTCCGCAGGAAATCGCGCTTAACTTCTTGGGCAATCATTAATCTCTCTTCGCCAGCAACATCAATGGCAAAGGCTGCACCACTAGGTTGAAGGGCTGGGTGGCTTTGCGCTACTGTCCATTCAATGTCTTGCGGGTAATGGTTGCGACCTCGGATAATGATCAAATCCTTCAGACGACCTGTGACAAATAGCTCTCCCTCGTGCAAAAAACCTAAGTCTCCAGTACGCAGAAAAGGCCCGTCTTGAGTATCTTTTAGGTAGGCTCGGAATGTGTACTCAGTTTGCTCTGGCTGATTCCAGTAGCCTTGGGTGACGCTTGGTCCTGCAACCCAAATTTCACCTACTTTATTAGGCTGGCAACGAGTTAAAGTCTCAGGATTAACTATGGCTATCTTTAAATCTTGTAAGGCTTGACCACAACCGACTAAAGTCTGTACGCCAGACGCCTCTTGACTGGCTGGAACGACTTGATTTTGCAGCAGTGCTGCTGACTGAACTGGCTGTAATACTGGTGGAAGTAGTTTGCTGCCACCTGTGACAATCAGCGTTGTTTCCGCCATCCCGTAACAAGGATACAAAGCCTCGCGGCGAAAGCCACACTCGGCAAAGGTGGTGCTAAACTGCTCCAGAGTAGCTGCACGAATAGGTTCAGCACCGTTAAAGGCGATTTCCCAACTACTCAAATCCAGGTTGGTTCGTTGTTCGGGTGTAATTTTGCGAACACACAGGTCATAAGCAAAATTGGGTCCGCCGCTAGTTGTTGCTTTATACCGGGAAATTGCCTGTAGCCAGCGAACAGGTTTTTGCAGAAATGCCACAGGAGACATGAGAATGCAAGGTATTCCCAAGTACAAGGGCTGGAGTAAATTTCCCACCAAACCCATATCATGAAACAGGGGCAACCAACCCACGAAAAGAGTGTTTTCTGTGTGTTGCATTGCTTGCTTAATCAAAAGTTCATTATGCAGCAAGTTTCCATGACTCACCATCACCCCTTTAGGTGTACCTGTAGAGCCTGATGTGTACTGGAGAAGCGCCAGCGTGTCGCTATTTATAGATGGCTGCTGCCATTGCTGTCCTAAGTCGCCAGCAATCATATTGTCGGTAGCCAGCAACCGCAAAGTTTGTAAGTTCGGATACTGGGCAAATTGTCGTTCGATGTTGGACAAGACAGTTGTGGTGGTAAGAACCATTGCTGCTTGTGCATCTGCTACAACAGCCTGGAGTCGGGATAAGGATTGGTTAGGTCGCGGCGGATAAGCGGGGACTGCAATGATCCCAGCATACAGGCATCCAAAAAATGCAACAATGAATTCCAAGCCAGGTGGGTAGAGCAGTAGTCCACGCTCTCCATTTTTCACTCCACAACTTTGAAGTTGAACAGCAATGCTTTGAGCTTGGCGATCAAGTTCCCCATAAGTGAGATGAGAGCCTTCAACCTCTCCATCAATCAGAAAAGAATAGGCTTTCTGCTGAGGTTGCTTTTGCGCTCTCCAACGCAGAAGTTCGATCAACGTGGAGAACTTAACTGGTAGCTCGAAAAAGTGTTTGCCCATTTGTACACCTACTGATGGTGGAGTAAAGGTCATCCATGACTAAGACTCTTCAGTTGCGCTCTGCTCGAAGTTTAAAATTCATTTTCAACTGTCTCAAAACCTCCCACCATACGTATATGCGTACTTTGTGGTTAGCCGCTCCCTGTCTGGGTACTGGGAGTACAGACGCCCTCTATGGGCGTCTCTACGGACTGGGAAAACATTCCAAAATATGTCTAGGTCTTTATTGCCCCGGACATAATTTTCGTCTTGATTACCCAATCCCCAATCCCTTTTACGTTGATAACTGAAATTTTTGAGACAACACAAAAGAGATTTTCTATTTAAGGATGATGAAAACCTATTTTTGGGTGACAAAGATATTAGAAATATTCCAAGTAACGAAAATTTTTGGCATTCCTTATGTTGCCGTTATTGTTAATGATGAGCATTGATATTATTATTTGGTAGAAAAAACTGCAAAAGCAGATATGGAAACTTTTTTAGCTTTTCAGAAATTCTGTTATTAACCATATTACAGATTTTTTGTGTTTAGCAACTCAATATAAAAAAACATTATCAAAAAGAAACAATGTTTTTTTTTAATTTATATAAACACAGTATGACTGATAACGACCTAAATGGACGCCAGGAAAAACTCAAGCCTGAGAAAACTCAACAGAAAATATCGCTTTTTACTAACACTTATTCAAAGTAACGCTAAGTTTGACATCCTGTCTTTTGACATAAATAGCTCCCTCATTCATAATATCTAGAGCTTTTCTGCAACTCGAAGATCATTGATACACAAGCACAGTCTTCGCTCAATCGTCAATTGATTGAGCATGGGGAACTTGAAGCCGATGTGTGTCAATTGTGAATAAATTCATAAACTGTAATTTTCAAGACTCCAGAAAGTTTTTGCCAATCCCCACAGCAGAAAAAACCTATTTTTTCTCCAATGTTGTGGGTGCAATCTGCCATTTATGTGTGAGGAAGTAGGTGAAACAACGGAAATTATCCTTTTGGATGTGGGTGTATGCGACTGTATCAGTCTTAGTTGCTTCAGAGGCGCGTGCTGATGTTGTGAAAGTGACTGCTGTGCCACTTAAACAACAGGCAACAAAAGCAAAAATACCCATCACAGACATTCCCCAACTTCGTGATATTCCGCGTCCTTACACTAGTGTCAAGGACTGGCTAGCGCAGGAAAATCAGCAGAATCAGGTTATACAAGTGACAGAGGTGCGCCTGAACGCAACTGCTAGCGGTGTGGAAGTCATATTACAAACTCCGATATCAGATAAACTACAAACCACAATCAAAAGTGAGGGGAACACCTTTACCGCTATAATTCGTAACGCTCAACTACGTTTACCATCAGGCAATGCCTTCCGCTCTGAAAAACCTGCTGTTGGAATTACTGAAATCACAGTGACGAATCAGGATACAAATAGTATCCTGGTGACGGTGATTGGTGAGGTGGCTGTGCCTACTGTTGAGCTGTTTGACAGCGATCAAGGTCTGATTTTCGGCGTAAAACCAGCTGCACCCTCTACACAGCAACCGCAGCAACCGCAAAAGCCACAGACGGATCAGCCAAGTAGTCAAACACCGCCAACTCAACCATCGGCTTCTGATAAAGAACCGATTGAACTAGTTGTGACGGGTGAACAAGAAGGATACAGTGTACCTGATGCCACAACTGCAACGCGGCTCAATGTACCATTACGTGATATTCCCCAATCGATTCAAGTCATTCCGCGTCAGGTGATTGAAGACCGGAATGTTGTGCGTCTTTCGGAATTGGCAGATAACGTTAGTGGCGTACAACCAGAACGGGGATATGGGGGATTGTCTTCATTAGGGTTTCGAGTGCGTGGGTTTCTCACCAATTTTGAGACTTTACGCAATGGCTTTCCAGATTACGGTTACTTTAGTCCGCGAGATGTAGCCAATATTGAGAGGTTGGAAATTCTCAAAGGTCCGGCGGCGGTGCTTTATGGCGGTAGTCCAACACAGTATGCAGGTGGAAGTGCCGTTATTAACACAACTACGAAAAAGCCGCTTGCACAACCATACTACAATCTAAACTTTACTTATGGAAGTTACAATTTTCTGCGACCCACTCTAGATTTTAGTGGACCGCTGACAGACAATAAATCAGTTCTGTATCGTTTGAACGTTGCCTATGAACAAGCTGATAGTTTCCGTGATTTTGTAGAGTATGACAGCTTTTTTATCTCGCCTGTGGTAGAGGTGAATATAAGCGATCGCACCAAACTCACCTTAGAATACGAACACCAAAAATACAACTATGTTTTTGATAATGGTTTTCCCATTGAGCCAGAGGTTCTGCAACTTCCGCGCAGTCGGTTTTTAGGAGAACCTAACTTTGCCGATGGTGAAGTGACACTTAACTCGTTTACGTATAACTTTGAACACCAATTTAGCAACAACTGGAAATTCCGCCAAGGATTTAATTTTCTCAATGCTAATTTGAACGATGCAAAGCAGGTATCTCCTGGTTCTTTGCGAGATGACCGCCGGACATTAGACCGTTTTTTCTATGCTTCCGATGAAGAACACGAAAATATCACCCTCCAAAATGAAATCTCTGGCAAATTTTCTACTGGTTTTATTCGCCATAATGTGCTATTTGGGGTAGATTTAGCCCGAAATTTATTTAACTACATTATTGCTCCCGATTTGGAACTACCAATAGATATTTTTAACCCACAATATGGTGGAACTCCTATACCTGTGGAAGGTGCTTCTCCCTTTGGTCGAAAAATCGTCTCCGAGAATATCGGCATTTTTGTACAGGATTTTATTGAACTTCTGCCGAGTGTCAAACTGTTGTTGGGTGGTCGTTTAGACTTTAATGACTACAGCACTGAAGACCGTGTGCGTGGAGAGATACTCAACGAGCAATCAAAGACTCGTTTTTCGCCACGAGTGGGGATTGTGTATCAGCCGAGTGATACCACTTCGCTCTACTTCAATTGGTCAAATGGTTTTTCTCCCCAATTTCAGGCGCGGAGTCGGACAGAGGAAGAATTTGAGCCGCAAACGACTGAGCAATTTGAGGTGGGGGTTAAACAGAATTTTCTCGACGATAAGCTTTCTGCAACTTTGGCATTCTTTCAAATTACCAAGCAGAATGTACTGACACCAGACCCAGTAGACTCCAGATTCAGTACCCAAACAGGAGAACAACGCAGCCGAGGTATTGAATTAGATATTGCAGGCGAAATATTACCAGGTTGGAAAGTGATTGCCAACTATGCTTACATTGATGCCAAAGTGACGAAAGACAATGTGATTCCTGTAGGAGACAGATTATTTGGTGTCCCAGAACATAGCGCTGGATTGTGGACAACTTATGAACTGCAACGTGGTAGTTTGCAGGGGTTAGGATTTGGTGTTGGGGTATATTTTGTCGGTGAGCAAGAAGTAGATTTACCGAATCCTACATTTAAACTCCCAAGTTACGTGCGATCTGATGCTACGATCTTCTATCGGCGGCAAAATTATCGATTTGCGATCAACTTAAAGAATATTTCTAACATCAAGTATTATGAGGTTGATGGGTACAGTATCGACCCTGCGCCACCGTTTACGGTGTTGGGAACAGCGTCAATTGAGTTTTGATTCCCGAAGCATTCAAACGAGAGTTGTGTGTGAGTAAATTACGACGTTACCGTATCTCGATAAGTAAACCCTTTGTGGCAGTCTTAGCAGTGTTGATGCTGGGAATGGTTTCAGGGTGTGAAACAAATGTTGTTAAATCAACTGATACTGCCTCTCAAGCAGCAAAATACACACCAGTTACACTTAAGAACTGTGACCTGACGATTACCTACAAACAACCACCACAACGCGCTGTCACGATGATGCAATCTGCAACGGAGGTCATGCTGGCGCTGGGTTTAGAAAAGCACATGGTCGGTACAGCTTACCTGGATAATCCGATTTTGCCAGAGTATCAACAGGCATATTCCAAAATTCCAGTTTTAGCGCAGAAATACCCGTCACAGGAAGTTTTTTTGGGGGTGGAACCAGATTTTGTGTTCTCCACTGAGGAAAGTGCTTTTGCCAAAGAAGCACTTGGGTCACGGGAAGAGTTGCTCAAATTAGGTATTTCCTCTTATTTACTGCCCATTGAATGCGATCGCTCAGAACTTAGACCATCACGTGTCACGATGGAGAATTTATATCAGGAAATACAGGAGATTGGGCGGATTTTTGGAGTAGAAGAAAGGGCAGAAAAGTTAATTGCTCAACTGCAAGAACAATTGCAAGAAACTCAGCAAAAGCTAGCAAAGGTGACAAACCGCAAGCGCATCTTCTGGTATGACTCGGAAAACCCTCCTGTGACTGCTTCTAGCTGGGGAATGCCCAATCATATTATTGAACTAGCAGGTGGAGAAAATATCTTCAAAGATATCCAGAAAAAAGAAGCATGGGTGAAAGTTAATTGGGAAGATGTCGTTGCACGTCAACCCGATGTGATTGTTCTCATCGATGCTAGCTGGTCACCAGCCCAGGAGAAGCGGCGGTTGCTTAAATCTAACCCTGCTTACTCGCAGCTCAAAGCAGTGCAACAAGATAAATTCGTTGTTTTAGGCTTCAGCTACACGATGCCAGGAATTAGGAATGTCGCAGGGGTGAGACAATTAGCAGAGGCTTTGTACCCAGAGAGGTTTGAGTGATCGACACGAGACGCAGGGATGGAAACAGCAACTACTAACTCATGATTAATCCAACACCAAAGCACCTGAAAAAAAACAAGGAGCAACGCTACAAACTGCTAATGGTGGCAATGGTTGTGATGTTGTTGATTTCTATGACATTGGCGGTGATGATTGGACCTGTGCCTATTTCCCCTTTGAGGGTATGGCAGATAGCTTTATCCCAAATGTTTCCAAAGGTAACAGGAGACTGGACGCAAGCACAAGTTCAAATTGTCTGGCTGATTCGCTTTCCGCGTGTGCTGTTGGCTTTTTTTGTGGGTGCTGGGCTATCAGTGGTAGGTGTCACTATGCAAGCACTGGTGCGAAATCCCCTGGCTGACCCCTTTATTCTCGGTATTTCCTCTGGTGCATCCGTAGGTGCTGTTTTAGCAATCCTGTTCGGTGTGTTCTCATTTTTTGGTGTGTATGCACTCTCGGTTGGGGCTTTTCTTGGGGCGCTGTTGGCATTCTTTGTTGTTTTCTTTTTAGCACAACGGCAAGGACGCATCTCAGCTACTCGGTTAGTCTTGGCTGGGGTCGCGATGTCTTATTTATTTTCTGCGGTGACGAGTTTCTTGACCATCAAAAGTGGGACAGGGGAAGCCGCACGACGGGTATTATTTTGGTTGTTAGGTGGGCTATCAGGTACAAAGTGGACTGATTTAACCTTACCGATGATTGCATTATTACTAGGGTTAGGATATTTGTTATTGCAAGCGCGATCGCTGAATGCACTCCTCATTGGTGAAGAAACAGCTCGGACTTTGGGAACTGACACCGATAATTTCCGCAAGCAGTTATTTTTAGTGACATCGCTGTTAACAGGTGTAATAGTTGCTGTCAGTGGTGTTATTGGCTTCGTTGGGCTAATGATTCCTCACAGCGTCCGTTTCCTCATCGGTTCAGACCATCGCCGCGTGTTACCTGTGAGTTTGCTACTGGGGGGAATTTTCCTGATTTGGGCAGATGTATTGGCACGGACTTTGGTTGCTCCAGAAGAAATTCCTGTCGGTATAATCACGGCACTGTTTGGTGCTCCCTTTTTCATCTGGTTGATGCAAGGTCAAGGGGGTGGGCGATGAATTTAGAGGTGAAACACCTATCCTGGAGTATTGAGGGAAAACAGATTTTACATGACATCAATTTGGAAGTTTCGCCAGGGGAGTTTGTTGGACTGATTGGTCCTAATGGCAGTGGTAAGTCAACTTTACTCAGATGTATTTATCGTGTCCTCAAACCAGATACTGGGGTGATTACCCTCAATGGTAAGAATATCTGGCACTTGAGTTCCCGTGAAATGGCAACTGCTACCGCAGTTGTTTTGCAGGAAACGTCTACTGAATTTGACTTTACTGTTGAAGAGATAGTGTTGATGGGGCGTAATCCCCATCAAGGGTTATTTGACCGCGAAACAGAACTAGACCGCTCCTTAGTCTTTGATGCTATGAAGCAGGTGGGAATGGATGGCTTTGCAGAACGTAGTTTTGCTTCCCTTTCTGGTGGAGAAAAACAGCGGGTGTTGATTGCACGAGCGATCGCCCAACAAGCAGGCTTTTTGATTCTCGATGAGCCAACAAATCACCTCGATATTCGCTACCAGTTAGAACTCTTAGAACTCGTAAAGCGGCTAGGTATAACAACCCTCGCTGCCTTACATGATTTGAACCTTGCAGCTACTTACTGCGATCGCATCTACGTTCTCAAGGGGGGAACCATAGCCGCCTCAGGAAAGCCGGAATCGCTACTGCAACCGATGCTTATCTATGATGTATTTGGGGTGGGGTCTGTTGTGGAACAGGACTCGTGCACAGGTAAGTTGCGTATCAGCTTTTTTCTGAAAGACACTTAAGAAATGCTTGGATGTCCTAGGTCACTACTCACATCCTTGCTAGAGCGATCGCAGTCATACTTTAACAGTGAACAGTACCAGCCGCAGTTATGAGTTAAATACGAGTGGTCGCGCGTCCCCCACCATACGCCTGACTGACTGATAACTGATAACTGATAACTGATAACTGATTTAAATGGGTTGTTTTGTCTTTCTCTACTAACGCTATTAGTGATACTACTGTATTATGTCTACTAACGCAATTGGTGAAATCGGTGATGAATTTAATGATTATTGACAAAAGCTTAATTGCGTCTATTCGATGGAATAAAGAACTAGGTTTAAAGCTAAAATACTTGCGTGGCAACGAGTCCATGCAATCTTTTGCGAAACGGGCTAGCTGTGCTTATCAATTGATTCAGCATTTAGAACGTGGAGAATATCCGCAAAACAAGTGGAAGAAATTCGCCGCCTACTATCTCTTTGGAAAAACTAGAAGCTATATGCCAAGCGCTTTCTATCACTGTCGAGGATTTTTTGGGATGTCCGTTGGTGAAAATGCCCCAAAAAATTAGAGAAACCGCTTGATTATTACTATTTACGTTAGTAATATGAGACATAACAAAAGACGACCGCTTGCCCTAAGAAAGTTTGCGATTGCCCTTGTTAACCACTTGTTACTCCCCACCGCTACCGCGTCATCAGTTTGTGAGTGTCAAATAATCTGTTACTCGACAAGAAGACAACTCCTTACTGCCCTACAGATGAAGTTGGAGAATTCAATTTAATTGCCTGTGGTGTTTCTCGTACCTCCCACTGGCACCGTTTTTCATTCGGTTGGTTGTAATTAATCGCCATTGTAAAACTGCGGGATTGGACGCTGTTGTTGCGGAAATTTACAACAGCCTTAATATAGTTTCCTCCTGCAAGCCCCGTCCATTGCAACGCATTACCCGAAGACTGATCGGGAACCAAGCGCACTTTATACCTCACCCACTCTGGAGAGTCACCAGGACGGACAAACAGCAAATCATCAACAATGTCTGCTGTCCGTTCCAGCAAATCGGCGGAGATAAAGCTACAACTGTTAGGAGTGTCTCCTTTAACTAACGCTAAGTAGGGACGGTCAAACGAAGACTCTGCTTGTTGGGATTGAACTCTCTGGTTAGAGAACAGGATTAAGGTAATAGGAAGTATCAAGAAAACAGCTTTTCTCATAGTTCAAAATCTAACTAAATGTGGGGTAGGGAGTAGCAGAGTTTGCTTTCAAGTAATCTCTGCTTCATTCAGTTACAGATGAAAAAATTCATGCACCAGAAATTGTGGTGTTGTTCTAGCTTTTACAGATTCGTCAAAGCCTCAACTTGGCTCCCCTTGCAATAACAAGGGAAGGGCGATGAGAAAGACTACCTTGAATTTCAACGTGCTACTTTACCTGTTGCAAATATTTATTAGGGCAGCCTATTCCTAACAGCCTAAATGATGCTGTTTTATTAAACGTGTACCATAGGAACAAGTTGACCTGCTCTACAGACAGAGTTCTAATCAAGTCAATCTGTAGTCTTCAATACATCTTGTTTTTGATTTTACAAGCATGAACAATAGACTATCCGTGGTTTGTTGCATCACGCCTACAACTATGCCAGCAATGCAGAACAATTGAATTATTTAACTAATTTGGCGTAATTCCCAACCGCTCTATAGCCTGATGTGTTTTATATATAAGGATTTGGTATACTTTATATAAGTTATTTATATAGATTTTAAGTTTTATTTACAGGCTTTAGAGGATATTCTAAAAACTATATGTCATTAATTCATGACATTTGTGAGGTTGCTAAATTTTTTCAATTTGCACGCGATTAATGTATGTGAATTTTGTACTAGTAGAAACGCTGATTGGTGGGGTAGATGTACCAATGGAATAGCAGGTTAGAAACCTACGTTGTAGATTTAGCCTGTTTACAAATTTGAGGTATTTCTTTGTCCACTGAAGTTGTCATTGCTTCCCTTGTTCATTTGTAAATTTGAGGGTTGGCTAGGACACAGTATTATGCAGGCATTTTTCCCAACTTGATGCCTGTTTGTTTTGATTGCTATGGAGAATTATGAAAGGCTATTTACCTAAAGGGCGAATTCATTACACCTATCTATCCAGATTGAATTATAAAAACGTTCAGTTGAAATGCAAGAATTACTGGTTCAAGATACGCGGGACTAAGCGTTCAGTTCCTCTAGATAAACCCCATCACAGACATATCTTTTGGAGTTGGTTCGGTAGTTTTTTGGGAATATCAGCAACGGCTTACCTCTCGGTGAAAATGAATTCTCCTCTGCTGATGGCTCCCTTTGGTGCCACGAGCGTATTGATCTTTGGTGTACCTGACAGTCCCTTGGCTCAACCGCGTAATGTAATTGGCGGTAATTTCGTGGCTGCTTTAGTGAGCCTGACTATTCTACATCTTTTTGGTTCGGAACCCTGGGCGATGGGAATGGCAGTGGCGACAGCGATTGGGATGATGCAGCTTACTGGAACTTTGCATCCCCCTTCGGGAGCAGTTGCATTAGTTGTGATGATGACGAAAGCACCCTGGCAATTTCTACTAACTCCTGCACTTGAAGGTTCTATTATTCTGGTACTTTGCGCTGTAGTTTTCAATAATCTTGCACACGAGAGAACTTATCCCAAGTACTGGCTTTGACCTCATCAGAACGAATCTCTATCAGAGATTGAAACTCCTCTCAAAGGGTGGGCATTACCCACCCTACAATTTATCTTTCCAAGTCCGCGACTTCCTTAGGCACACCAGCAGTCAACACTTCATGACCTGTCGCTGTCACCAAAACATCATCCTCAATCCGAATCCCAATACCAACCCAACGCGGGTCTGTCTGTGGCTGGTCTTCAGCGAGCTTGGTATCTGGCACAATATAAAGTCCCGGTTCTACAGTTAGCACTTGACCTGGTTGTAGAATCTGCGGTTTATCTTCACCGTGCTGATACACACCCACATCATGAACATCTAAACCTAGCCAATGACCAGTACGGTGCATATAATATGGCTTGTATTTCTCTTCCTCAATGAGCTTGTCAATTTCACCCTTGAGGATGCCAAGTTCGACTAAGCCTTCTGTGAGGACGCGGACGGCAGTATCATGAATGAGTTTGTAGGGATTGCCTGGTTGCACTTGGGCTATGGCTTGCTTTTGTGCTTCCAAAACAAGCTCGTACAGCGTCTTTTGTTCTGGCGTAAATTTACCTCCCACTGGCCAGGTACGCGTGATATCAGAGTTGTAGTAACCATAAGCACAACCAGCATCAATCAGCAGCAATTCTTTGTCCTGTATTTGCCGATTGTTTTCAATGTAATGCAGAACACACGCATTCACTCCAGAAGCCACAATTGAGGGGTAAGCTGGTCCATTCGCACCCCGGAGGCGAAAGATATGTTCGATTTCTGCTTGAATTTCGTACTCGTAACGTCCGGGTTGCGTAAACTCCATTGCGTGATTGTGTGCTTCAACTGCAATATCAGCAGCTTTGCGCATCAACTCCAATTCTGATTGACTTTTAATGAGTCTCATGCTATGTAGAATAGGACCCGTATCTTCAATGGCAATTGGTCCTGTACCCCGCTTGGGATAAGTCCGCATCAAACGCTGCCAAAGGTTGAGGATTTTGTCGTTGAAAGTGCGATCGCGTCCCAGATGATAGTAAATGCGATCGGCTTTTTCCAAATACTGGGGCAACTTTTCATCTAGTTCGGTAATCGGGTAAGCTTCGTCTGCACCATACACTTGTTTTGCCGCTTCTACCCCACAGCGATAACCACTCCAGACTTCCTGCTCCCTATCCTTAGGTTGTACAAACAGCACAAACCGATGTTCTGGGTGTGATGGTGCTAAAACTGCTACTGCTTGCGCTTCGTTAAACCCTGTCAAATAGTAGAAATCGCTATCTTGGCGAAAAGCGTATTCGACATCGTTGTGCATCACCGCTGTTGGCGCACTGCGAAAGATTGCAGTACCATTCCCAATTTTTGACATCAATTGCTCACGGCGCTGCCGATATTCTGCCTGCATAATTCTTTGCGTGTTTTTTTATTACCTATTCTCTCAAAAGTATAGATTTCTGAGTAAAATCTGCGCTTCTTGAAATCAAAAATCATTATTACTATACTTTTGATAGATTTTCTCTGATAAGATAAAAAGGATGATTATGGTTATTTTACCAATCAACCAAATCCGACAAGAAGTTATACTATCTACTGACGGGGTCTCTACCTAAGTATTATTTCTCTATCAAAACATATAGCTTGTACTAATTCGTACAAGTTTGTTTGAGTTGAGCGGCTCAAACATGTTCCCTAGTCAGGCTAGAGATGACAATGGCTAAATTTCCTATAATTGAATACGGGCAACTGACTGATACCAAGGTCAAAACGATATATCAAGAAATCCAGGTTGAACTTGGGTTTGGTATAGTACCAAATCTATTTAAATCAATGGCAATCAATCCTGATGTGCTGGAAGCGAACTGGAAGAAATTTCGCGCTACAGTTCTAAAAGGAGATGTTCCACGCACACTCAAGGAAATGCTGGGAATTGCCATTTCCCAGGCACATCGCAGTGATTATGCATTGAATGTCCACTTGCATGGATTATCATCCTTGGGGATGAGTGAGGAAGTTTTAAAAACCTTGGTGTCAGATTTTGCAGCCTGTCCGCTTCCTCAGCGTGAAAAAGCAGTGATCAGCTTTGGCTTGAAAGCGGCTACTGAACCCCATGAACTGACGAGTAAAGATTACCAACACCTGTATAACCTAGGTTTGGACGATTCTGAAATATTTGAGATTGTTGCCACAGCAGACTTATTTACGAGTATAAATCGATATACTGACGCGATTGGGCTCGAAATTGATACATTATGACTTTTATCCCTGCCTTTATTGGTAGTAGGCTGGACGAACAGGATTATCAACAACTGTTGGTTCTTTCCCGTCGCCTGCTTGCTGAGGCGCAAGCGCTTTCCAGTCGTATTGCTGCTGTTAATGAAATTGCGATCGCAATGAATCGTTCGCTGAAGCTAGATGAGATTTTGCAGGTAGTGGGCAAACAAGCAAAATGGTTGTTAGACTTCGAGCATTGTAGTGTTTGCCTATGCAACACTAACAATTCTTGGCGTGTAGTGAGGCTGTTTGGTCCTACTGTCGAATTTGACTTTTTTGATCTGACAAACATGGGTGCAGTTGGTATAAGCCTGAAAACAGGTCAAGTTCAACTCATTCAGGAAAATTCTGCAAGCGGTTTTCTTAGCCAGTATCAATCGCAGGTAATCATTCCTTTAGAAAGCGATCATCAGGTGATTGGTACTATCAACTTTGCCACAAGAGCACCAAACATCTACACTCAAGAAGATGTACGGATTGGCTATTTACTAGCCGTGCAATTATCAGCAGCCATTCGTAATGCTCAACGTTTTGAAGAGTTAAATCGGTTGTATCTTCAATTAGAAGAAGAAAAACGCAAGACTGACCAATTGCTTTTAAATATACTACCAACAGATATTGCTTCTGAACTCAAGCAAAGTGGTACAGTTCAGCCCGTTTATTATGAATGTGCCTCTGTTCTGTTTACAGACTTCAGGAATTTTACCAAGTTATCAGAACAGCTGACCCCACAAGAACTGGTTGATGAACTCGATTACTGTTTTTCTTGCTTTGACCAGTTTATAGAAGCACATAATTTGGAAAAATTGAAAACAATTGGTGACAGTTATATGTGTGCTGGAGGAATTCCTACTTCTAACAAAACCCATGCCATTGATGCTGTACTCGCTGCTATCAACATTCGCACCTTTATGGAATGGCGCAAAAAAGAGAAGCAGCTTTTGAACCAACCATACTGGGACATTCGTATTGGTATCCACTCAGGACCATTATTAGCAGGTGTGATTGGACACAAAAAGTTTGCTTACGATGTTTGGGGCGACACTGTTAACACCGCTTCCGGGATGGAATCGTCTGGTGTTTCTGGAAGCATTAATATTTCCCAAGCAACTTATGAGTTAATTAAAGATTTTTTTGCTGTTCAATATCGAGGAAAAATTACTGCTAAAAATAAGGGTAAAATCGATATGTATCTTGTGGATGGTATTAAAGATAGCCTGGCTTTAGATCCAACTGGTCTATTACCAAATCAAGAATTTAATCAACTGTATTTTGCTATCCAATCAGGTGCAAAAACACTATAAGTCAACGTACTTGAGAACTGGAGGATATCTTTTTCAAAAATCCTCTAAAACATCAATATGAAAAATTACTCGTAACTCATATATTCTGTAGAACCCAAAAATTATTAATGCAAATTAAATATAATTTGAAAATTCTGTTGCTTGTATGAGTTAGAATGTTTGTAAGAGTTTCTCCAATTGTACTGTCAATTACAGCTATTTTCAGCTAATTGAACCACAGATTTTTGTAGGGGCACAGGCTAGCCTTTGCCCCTACCCGTGGTTTATTTACTTGAAAACTGCTGTAAAGTGAACAAGTTGCAGTAAGCTATAATCGCGCAAATAGCCCCTACTTACAAGCTACTTTGTGGTGATGAAGATATGAAAGAGATTCTAAATAGAATTGAAACATGGTTTAATGAGCATCTGCCAAAAATGTTGGCAGACTTGAACCCTGGAGCTACTGAAAGCGAAATTGAGTATGCCGAAAATAGAATAGGAGTGCAGCTACCAATTTCATTTAGAGAATTTTATAAGTGGCATAATGGTCAGAAGGGTAATAGTACCGGACTTTTTTACGGTTTTTCATTTCTTTCTTTGGAGGGAATATTTGAGCAATGGAAATGTTGGTCAGACATAATTGATGATGATGACACAATAAATGAGGAAATTGGCGGTAGATCTCATATACCCGGAAAAGTAAAAGAAATGTATATAAATAAAAAGTGGATTCCATTTACTTACGATGGGAGTGGAAACCACTTAGGTATAGATTTCGATCCAGGAGAGAAGGGTACAGTAGGGCAAGTTATAAATTTTGGGACTGATGAGGACGTTAAATTTGTTTTAGCAGATGATTTTCAGACATTTCTAAATTGGTGGATGACTCAGCTTGAATCAGGAAACTATAGAGTTGATAACGAAGGCTGGGGGAGTTTTGAGACTATGGAACCTGAGACAAAACATTACCTTGATTATTTGAAAATTATTTATCAAGGACATCTTTGATGTGCTTCATTCTTGTTTATCGCAGGTGTTAGATGTCGATAGAAGTTACCATATTGCTATATATTAATACAGAAACCCAACCATCTTCAAGATGATTCTGACGAGGTTGATGGTGAGCTACCCAAGCCATCGCTGTTTTCTAACAATGCATTAGTCGTATTTACAACAAGCTGCGCCGCTCCTGTTAAAAAGTTGCGATCGAGAGTTGCTGGTACATCGCTCGGTTGGTGGTAGTGAGGAGTCCGTAAATTTGCGGTATCCGTTACCAGCACTGCACCGACTCCTTGATACCAAAATGGAGCGTGATCACTGCGTAGAGTATCAGGTGTTAATAAACCTTTGAGGGGGATTGGCAGTGTTAACACAGGTGGGATTGATTCAATTGTACCCTTGCTACTCTCCTTATTAAAAGAAATTGGAGGAAGCATCTGTGAATTTTGAAAAGCATGAAGCAGTGGCAAATGTTCCGTATCACCCACCACCGCCAAAAAATCACCTTTATCACTGGGTGGAGTCACTGGTAAACCGGTGGGGTATTTCTGACAACCAGGAGTGTGACAAGCATAACCCACCATATCCATGACAATCACGCCTTCCAGGTTTTCTAGATGTTTCTTGTTTGTCACAAAAGCTTTACTACCTAAAAGCCCTGCTTCCTCCTTGTCAAAAAACGCGAGTTGCAATGTTCTAGGAGTGGGACGCGAACCAAGATGTCGGGCAATTTCCAGCACCACAGCCACACCACTAGCATTGTCATCTGCACCAGGAGAGATATAAACACTGTCGTAATGAGCTCCGACTAGAATTGCTCCTGCATTTTTATCTGTCCCCGGTTTTTCGGCAAAGATGTTGACACCATCTTCAAACTTCTCTAACTGAGGTTTCCAGCCGAATTTTTTCAGTTCGGTTGTGATGTAAGCGCGAGTCCGCGATCGCTCGGCTGGGGTATGGCGTGTAAAATTTAACCTTTGAACATGGGCAAAAAGCTGCTCACCAGAAACTTGTAAGGAAGTAGGGATAGGAGGACGCAAAGACGTGGGGAAATTTTTTGTCTCCGTATCTTTGCCTCTGGTTGTCTTTACATTCCCTTTTGATGTGTTTGCGTCTTGATTTGCAGTGAGGGAATTGTCAACTCTAATACTGTAAATGACTGACTCCCCATGCTGCTTAACAAACACGCTCGTGACAACTACAGCAACTGTTGTCAGCAGTAACAAAAGTACCAGCCAAAACCGTTTTTTCACATCTCTCATCAAAATCCCCTCATCTGGTTATCCCCTTGTCACCTTCGTGTATTCCTGACATAGGATAGCGCAAACGCCAAGTTTGACACCGTGTCTTTTGACAGAACAAGTCACTTGATATAAAGTTCCCATGAAACTTTCAAACTTAGAGCAATGCTCCAAAGACTTTTCTTCGCATCTACTGCATTAATTTGCTTGACAGTACTGGGGAACATGACAATAGCCCGAGGTGATACTCCACATACTAATGGGACAAGTCATCATCATAAGACAATGGAAATTGCTCCTGGTCAACCTGTACCCTCAGTTAACTTAGTTGTGCATCCAGATACTAAGAAAGGATGGAATTTGGAGGTAAAAGTTACTAACTTTAGCTTCGCACTCCTAAGTGTCAATACAGCCGCTAAACCTGGAGAAGGTCACGCTCATCTTTATGTCAATGGACAAAAAATTGCCAGATTGTATGGGAATTGGTACTATCTAGAAGATTTGCCACCTGGTAAAAACCGGATTACTGTTAGTTTAAATAGTAACAGTCATGAAGGTTTAGTTTCTAACGGAAAAGCCATTCAAGATACAACAATTATAGAAGTTCCTACAAAAAGTACTCAGAAATATTAGAGATAATTAAGTCAAAAAAGCATCATTATAAGAAAAAGCATAGTATTTTTAATGAGTTATATTCATTATTAATTTTTTCTTCTTAATTGTTGTCATTTATTTAATTTTTAATGACTGATGCTACATTTGTTGCTCATCATGGCTCTGGGGTTCTTAGGAAGTTTTGGACATTGCTTTGGGATGTGTGGACCTTTGGCGGTGGCGTTTTCCCTGTCTCATAAGCAGGATTCCCATTGGCGACAGCAATTGCAGTTTCACGCACTCCTGAACTTGGGGCGAATGTTAAGCTATGTTCTCGTGGGTGCTGGTATTGGGGCATTGGGTTCAGTGTTGCTTGCCAGTGGACAAATGGCGGGAATTGGTAGCCAATTACGCCAATGGATAGCAATTATGACTGGCGTTCTGCTGATTTGGTTTGGCATTGGACAAATAAAACCCGACTTTCTGCCTCAAATTCCATTACTACACCCTCTGGTGCAAGCTCGTCTACACAACTCTCTCAGTCAGGGAATGATAAAGCTTTCTCTACAAAACAGGTGGTGGACACCAGCGCTTTTGGGTATGACTTGGGGTTTAATGCCCTGTGGTTTTTTGTATGCTGCCCAAATTAAAGCTGCGGAAACTGGCAATTCGTGGATGGGTGCTGCAACAATGCTGGCTTTTGGCTTAGGAACTCTGCCTACAATGTTAGGTGTAGGAGTGTCTACATCGTTGGTCAGTAAAGACAGGCGCAGTCAATTGTTTCGCTTGGGTGGTTGGGTCACTCTCACCATCGGCGTGCTAACGCTGCTGCGGACTGGTGACACAATGGTAGATTACACTGGGCACGCTGCGTTAATCTGTTTAATCCTGGCGCTTGTTGCTCGCCCCATCAGCAGCTTGTGGACAGCACCTTTGCGTTACCGTCGTGCGTTGGGAGTAGGCGCTTTTGTGCTGTCTTGTGCTCACACCACTCATATGATGGAACATTCCCTGCAATGGAATTTTGCAGCTTTCTTTTTCTTACCGCCAGAGTATCAGTTGGGCATGGCTTTGGGTGCTGTAGCACTGGTATTAATGACTCCCGCAGCCCTCACCAGTTTTGATTCCTTGCAGAAGTCATTGGGCAAGCGCTGGCGATTCATTCATCTATTCAGCGTACCCGCTTTGCTGTTAAGCTCCATTCATGCTGTGATTATTGGCTCCCACTACTTAGGTTCTTTTCAATCTGGCTGGGGAAATAAATTAGCAGCAGTGCTTCTGGGATTTGTGACTTCGCTTGTGTTGCTGGTGCGTTGGCGCTTTTTTTGGTCAATGTTATCTTTACAGAAATTTTATGTTCCCCCAAAAAAGACGTAACCCCACCCCTAACCCCTCCCCGCAAGCGAGGAGGGGAAAAAGTACTCCCCCCTCTTTCCACCCCTCCCCGCAAGCGAGAAGGGGAAAAAGTACTCCCCCCTCTCTGCTTGCCCAGAGGGGGGTTAGGGGGGTGAGGTTGTTTCAATCGATAATATTACTAGGAATTTTAGTAATATTCACAACAAACACTCCTGTCGCCTCTGCCCATAAAGTAACCACTGCAGCAGATGTCGGTGCGACTTTACATCTAGAACCAAATGATAACCCCCGTGCTGGGGAAGCGACAAAAACTTGGTTTGCCCTGACTCGTAAAGGTGGAAAAGCTATCGCTTTGGCAGAGTGTAATTGTCAATTAGTTGTTTACGCTGAACCTCACTCACCTAAGGAACCACCACTCCTTGAACCACCCTTACAACCTGTTGCTGCTGAACGGTATCAAGGCATACCTGGTACTGAAATTACCTTTCCCAGACCAGGAGCTTATCAGCTACAGCTGAGTGGCAAACCAAAAGACGGAAGGAGTTTTCAGCCATTTGAGTTAAAGTTTGCGGTGACTGTAGCAGCTGGTTCAGTGTCAACAGAATTACCAGTAAATGTACAAAATGTCAATCAAAATCTAGAAAACGTAACAGAGGGGCAAACACAGGGAATACCACTTTGGGCGATCGCCCTCTCAGGTCTTTTAGCAGTGGGTGTGTTCTTCGGGGTATTGCGAATGGTCAAGAGGAGATGAGGGAGATGAGGGAGATGGGGGAGATGGGGGAGATGAGGGAGAAATTACCTCCTCATCCTCCTCATCCTCCTCATCCTCCTCATCCTCCTCATCCTCCTCATCCTCCTCATCCTCCTCATCCTCCTCATCCTCCTCATCCCCACTCTACTGATGGCGCTTCTGGTGCCACTGCCAAGCGTGAGTGATAATCTCCTTGAGAGAAGAGTATTGTGGATGCCACCCGAGGATTTTTTTGGCTTTGTCCCCACTACCAATCAGTGCTGGTGGATCCCCAGGACGGCGATCGCACTCTACGACTTTGATATCTTTTCCTGTCACTTGCTTTGCAGTTTCAATCACTTCTTTGACTGAAAAGCCGTTACCATTTCCTAAATTAAAAACTTCGCTGTCACCGCCTTTGAGCAAATATTCCAATCCCAAAACGTGAGCGTCTGCTAAGTCGCTAACATGAATATAATCCCGAATGCAGGTTCCATCAGGCGTGGGGTAATCAGTGCCGAACACGGAAATAGATTCGCGCTTACCTAACGCTGTTTGCAACACAAGGGGAATTAAATGGGTTTCTGGGTTGTGGTCTTCGCCAAGCCTACCATTGGGATCAGCACCAGCAGCGTTGAAATAGCGGAACCGTACTGACTTGAAGCCGTAAGCAACATCAAAGTCAGATAGAATCCGTTCTACCATCAGCTTGGTCGCCCCATAAGGGTTAATCGGATTCTGAGGATGGTCTTCCGGAATTGGCACAACTTCAGGCACCCCATATGTTGCACAAGTAGAAGAAAATACAAAATTCTTAACAGACGCTGCTAGCATAGCTTCTAACAGGGTCAGGGTACCGAGAACGTTGTTGCGGTAGTACTTCGCCGGGTCGCTAACCGATTCCCCCACGTACGCATATGCCGAAAAGTGGATGACAGCGGCTACATCATGCGTTTTGAATAGGTCATCCAATAGCGCGCGATCGCCTGTGTCTCCTATCACAAGTTCTACTTGTAAAACTTTTTCTACCAAATCGCGGTGCCCATACACCAAATTATCGAGTATTATCACGTCAAAACCAGCCTGCTTTAGAGCAAGCACTGTGTGCGAACCGATGTATCCAGCTCCCCCTGTCACCAAAATGGTGGGTTTTCCAGGCGACATATTTTTTCCTTTTGACTTGACAACTACTAAACTAATTTAATTTACAGGAGGCAGATTACTGATCTGGGAAATTACAGATAGTGGATGCAGTTGTAAGAAATTGCTTTAAAATCACTACGATGGTTGTCGTGGTGTGAGGGTGTGAGGTATTTGAAGTCAGGTAACAGTACGATTACAATTTGACGATACAATAACCCCACTGCCCCAAAACCTGTAGGCTGACCGCAAAATGAAGCTTTGAGAGTCAATCTATGACATTTGTACTGTTAAGCCGGGTATTACTGTGGCTGCTTGTTGGCACAATTTTATACTCTTTGTTCCAGAGATTCTTTCCCTCAGGGAATTACGTCGCACGATTATTCTTAGTCATTCTGTTCGTCGTCGTCTTGCTGTCCTTTATCAATCCCAGGGAACCAGCTGTCGCCTCCTTGTGGAATGTGATATCTTTTCCGCTCAAACCTCTGGGAGCATCAATTTTACTGATGATTTTTGCGGCACAGAGGATAAAAGGTGGCGGAGGAATGGACGCACCAGGAGGATATTTAATAGGTTGGGCGCTGACAATTCTGTTGTTGGCAAGTACACCAGCTTTTGCTTATTTCCTGGAGCGTTCACCTGTAGCAATGATGGGCGAGCCATCCATAGCAAGTCTTGACATTGTCCAAGGGCGGCTTGCATCGTCCATAGCACCAAACGCCCCAACATCTGGGACGCTTGTGGCATTGAGGCAAGACAATACTGTAGCGGACGTCAGCATGACACCATACCTGGCGCAAACGACAACTTTAACTGACATTCGCAGACGAGGGTTGCGACTGGAAGACTTTGTACCTAATGCGGAAGCACTGCAACAAACAACGCGAGTGTGGGAAAGTTATCTCACCTATATTTCCGGTTTCTTGCGTGGGTAGATAGGCGTTGAGTTAGAAAATGAGTCATCACAAGGTCAGCACGGTATACTGTCGTGGCTGACCTTATTTTTGAGTCAAGAGTTGCTTTTTGCGCCTGTAGTATGAAGACACCTCGGCTTTGGCTTAGTCTAATATTGAAAAGTTACCAGGATTGAACTCAGAACACAGTTGTCAGAACCTAGAATAAAAAACTCTCATATGTTGCTCGGTATAACTTCTGACAACTGGGTGGAGAGTATTGGTATAAAGCCCTTGGCAACTTCCGTGGAGACCAAGAAACCTTTGGTAATTAAATCCCCCCGAAGTTTGCTTGAAAGGAAACAAGGACTGGCAACTTCTGTTTTGGATTCTATCCGTGGGGCAATCACTACTGCGTTCTGCGTTCTGCGTTCTTCTTAAGTAATTGCTTGAATGGCAAAATCACGACGGCTAGCTACACTCTTTGGATACCTGCGCCCCCATTGGCGGGAGGTGACACTAGGTATTATCGCCTTGTTGATTGTTAATGGGTTGGGTGTTTACATCCCTCTGTTGATTCGCGCTTGCGTTGACCAACTCTCAATAGAATTCAGCTTAAATCAAGTCAGAAATCTTGTATTACAAATTGTATTGTTTAGTTCAGCGATGTGGCTGATCCGGATGGCTTCCCGGATTTGGCTGTTTGGCGTAGGGCGTCAGGTGGAATTTGACCTAAAACAACGGATTTTTGGACACTTGCTGACACTGGAACCGTCCTATTTTGCCAGCAATACCGTAGGCGACTTGATTAGTCGGGCGACGAGTGATGTAGACAATATCCGGCGTCTGTTAGGTTTTGCAGTCCTGAGTATAGCAAATACGATATTTGCCTACGTTCTTACCCTGCCAGTCATGCTGTCGCTCAGTGTGGATCTCACATTAGCCTCACTGGCAGTGTATCCTGTGATGTTTTTCTTGGTGCATTTGTTTAGCGATCGCTTACGCAGCGAACAGTTAGACGTGCAGGAAAGACTCTCCGACGTCAGCGAACTGATTCAAGAGGATGTTAGCGGTATTGCCTTAATAAAAATTTACTCGCAAGAAGAAAATGAGCGTCGTGCCTTTGCCAGCAACAATCGGCAGCTATTGCAGGCTAATCTGAAACTGGCAAAAAGTCGAAACACACTGTTTCCACTGATTGGTGGGCTAGCCACAGTGAGTTCTTTTATCATCATCTGGTTGGGAGCGACGCGGATAGTCAATGGAAGCCTTGCTGTTGGTGATTTTATCGCACTCCTGCTTTACGTAGAGCGTCTGGTTTTCCCCACAGCTTTGTTAGGATTTACGATTACTACCTACCAACGGGGTGAAGTGAGCATTGACCGCCTTGAAGCAATTTTTACTGTCAAACCTAAAATTAAAGATGCATCAGATGTTATTCATCTGCCACGAGAACAGGTTAAAGGAGAACTCACAGCAAAAAACCTCAATTACACCTACCCTGGTTCCACCACTCCCGCGCTAGAAGACGTAAACTTTACCATAGCTCCTGGGGAAACGGTGGCAATTGTGGGCGCTATTGGTTCGGGGAAATCAACTTTGGCAAATGCTCTGCCAAGACTGTTGGATATTGAACCAGGACAGTTATTTTTAGATGGGGTGGACATTACCAAAATCGCCTTGGCTGATTTAAGGAGTGCGATCGCCTATGTACCTCAAGATAGCTTCCTCTTCAGTACAACAATTAAAAATAACATCCGCTACGGCGACCCCGTTAGCGAACAACAAGAGGTAGAATACGCTGCCAAAATGGCGCAAATTCACCAAGAAATTAGCTATTTTCCGCAACAATACGAAACCATTGTTGGTGAACGCGGCATTACTCTTTCTGGCGGTCAAAGACAACGTACTGCTTTGGCTAGAGCAATGCTCGTTGATGCCCCAGTGTTAATTTTAGATGATGCTCTTTCCAGTGTAGATAATCAAACAGCGACAGCCATTTTGAGAAATGTCTCTGGTGGTACGGAACGAAAAACAGTCGTTTTCATCACTCATCAACTCTCTGCTGCTGCTGCTGCTGACCGAATTTTAGTAATGGACAAGGGTAAAATAGTTCAGACAGGTACGCAGATAGAACTTTTGCAGCAACCAGGGCTTTATAGAACTTTATGGAGCCAGCATCAGGTAGAGGAATTATTGCATTAGTTGTGAATATCTCGTGTAAATAAACAAAGCCCGCCTCGGCGGACTTTCTCAAAAAAAGGTTGTTGAACTCGATTGTGGATAATAACTGATAATTTAATACTATTAATCACGTGGTTAGAAAGCTCCGACTCGACCAATAATCATGAAGAATGTCTTCACAATTAGTAACACGTCGTACATTGGATACCATTTCTTCTGATACTGCAAGTCTAAGTCAACGACTTGCTCAAAATCTTTGATATGAGAACGACCATTCACTTGCCACTCGCCAGTCAAACCTGGTTTAACATTTAAACGTTGCCAGTGACGTTGATTGTAGTGAACAACTTCATCTGCTGTCGGTGGACGTGTCCCCACTAAGCTCATTTCGCCTACCAGAACGTTCCAAAACTGTGGGATTTCATCTAGGCTTGTACTTCTTAAGAAGCGCCCGATCTTTGTGACTCGAAAGTCACTCTTATTTTTAAAGATTAATCCGTTGACTTCGTTCTGAACTAAAGACTTTAACTTCTCCGCGTCAGAAACCATAGAGCGAAATTTACGGATACGAAATGGGACTCCGTTAAGCCCATAGCGTTCTTGTGTGAAGAAAATTGGACCAGGACTGTCGATTTTAATAGCGATCGCTATTGGCACAAACAAAATAGCTAAAATCAATAGTCCTACCAGGCTCCCCACAATGTCCAAAAACCGTTTAAATTTTGAATTTACTGAGGCGTGAGGAGTCAGTAGCAATTCCCAAGTGTCGGTAGTTGCACCTTCAATAACAGTCGTGCAGGACGTGCAGGAGGATATTTCGTACATCGTTAAGTCAATTATTTAATGAACAACGTATTATTACGTAGCATTAACTTGAATATAGACTTAGCTTTTTAAAAGGAAATCAAGCTCTACAGTACTTTCACCGAATCTTCATCAGAGTTCCTAGGATCATCATTTTTTATAAATTTCAGTTAAAGCATAATAAATATATCTTATGAAAGATGAAAAAATAGTATAAATGTGACGATTGAAAACAACTGTGTTAGGATGTGCTACCAACTCAGTCCATCAGTTGGAAACTTAAACTCATACCTGGCTTATGGAAACAAACGGCAAAATTCATCCTCCGAAAAAGTTGATGTTATTGATAAATACTTGGATGTTGGATGGTTCGTCTTGCAGGATGCTCTTAACAGGTGCGAGTTATCACAAAAGTCAAGTTGCTACTATAAGCCACCAATGACTTTATCTTTAAGCGGAATCACCCAGACGCGTGGACATTTTGTTGAAGTAAAGAATATGGAGCAGCATTTTCTGTTTGTACTCTAAATTCGCTTAAGTTTCTTTTGATGACAGTTAGGCGTTCTTAAAAAGGCGTCTACACGAGTGTCGGAAGAAATGGCACATAGTCTTCACACGACAGTAGCTATTTGGCAGGTGCTGCTTATATTTCGCTGTTCAAAAATAACAGTAAATCTACTGTAATGAATCTGAAATCAAGGTGCTAAAAAAATGGTTGTAGCAGAAGTTGGAGTTAAAGTTAGTCGCTTGGAATCGATTGTTGAACAAATTGGGGAAGCAGTACTTGCAACCACTGAGACAATTGAACGTCTGGCTGAAAGAGTCGATACTCTCAGTTCACAAGTTGAAGAACAAGGAAAGCAATTACAGCAGCAAGGATATCAGATTCTTGCTTTGTGTAATGCTGTGCAGACTCTTGCTGAAACCCAAGATGATTCTCTTCAAAAACTCACCCAACTGACACAAAGTTTAGAGCGCTTGATGGCAATGATTGAAGAACCATCTGATTGACATCCTCTCCCGCTAACCCGTAAGGGTGTAGCGGGAGTTTCCTGGGGGTGTGAGATGAAACGGAACTATACGGACTTCCTTTCTTAAAAAATATCCAATTTTTTCTTGTGGGATGAGGGCGCTAATACCAAGCGTGAAAAAAGAATGCGACAGATACACACTGCCAAACCCTGATTCTATCTGGCTTTCTTAAAACAGTGAACAGCTACCTACGCAATGACGCCTCGCTTTGGTGGGGGATTTAAACCCGCCACCAACGCTTATGCCGTAGGCACGTCTCTTGACGAACGGTGCACAGGAGTGTGGTGTTTCCCCCAACGATGAAACTGATAACTGATAACTGATAACTGATAACTGATAACTGATAACTGATAACTGGTAACTGTTAAACCCTCAGTTTGGTAACAGCTATTTTCCCTGAAAAACAGACATCAACATCGCTGCCTGGAGTGCGATCGCGCTTGGCATATTCTCCTTCATAATAAAAGTTATTGCCCTCAATGCGGTAGTTAACAGGCAATGGTTTGGTAGAGGGTTGGCAAAACACAACTTCTGGATCGGGTTCTCCTGGAAGCAGATGAGGCAAATTCACATTCCAGAAAGTTCCTGGTTCCAGAGAACGGTTGAGTAAGTCAGCTAAAACAGAACTCGTCCACCGTGCTACAACATCCCAATCAACATTCAACTGGCGTTTGCGATAGTGGGAAACTGCAATTCCAGGAATCCCATGTATCGCTGCTTCCCGCACAGCGGCGACAGTACCGGAAATGTAAGCATCCACTCCCATATTGCCCCCAGCATTGACCCCAGATAGCACAAATTGGATCTTTTTGCAAATATGTGTTGAAGCAATTCTGACACAATCGGCGGGAGTGCCTGCAATAGCATACTCGTTCTGGGAGCGACGGTGGACGTGAATTGGTTGAGTCGTGGTGACTTGATGCCCACAGCCAGAAAGATGGTCGCGAGGAGCAGCGATAATTATTTCTTTACCATTGACAGCTTTGCGGAGCGCTTGAATACCGGGAGCGTCGATACCGTCGTCGTTGGTGAGAATTAAGGTCATAGATTGTCTTGTTAGGGCTGGTAGAGATCTAAGCAACAAGACCGATTTTCAAGCAAATTTGCTTTGGAAGCAATTGCTTAACCAACTTTTCATTTCGTTATGTATATAAGTCAACCATGAAAATACGTAAAAACAAATATTTCAAAAAAAATTCATGGTTCTTTCTCAAACCTTTACAGTTACTGCTCAAAGATTTTTTTACTTTATTAAATACATAATCTGCTAACCAACGGCTTATTAAATTGGCAAGTTGATTGTTAAGCAAATTTGAAGAAAGGCAGAAGTACGCGCGGCAGAAGGCATTCGGGAATCAGATGGGGATTCTGACCCCACCGTAATTATTGACCGCCTGTAGAGGCGGGGGTCTTAAACCCGATTGGGCAAGGCACAAAGGCAATACTGAAACTTAATTCTTTCCTTCTGCCCTCTGCCCTCTGACGAATGCCTTGCCCGAAGGGCGATAAAATTAGTGGCTAGAGTCATTCAATGCAAATATTGAAATCTGAGAAATCTACTGAACAGAGGCTGCGTCTTCATTACTTAGACGGCTTACGTGGATTGGCAGCTCTGTATGTGGTGATGGTTCATATAAATCGATACATGGGGCAAGAGCCTGTATTTTTGCAATTAATAGGTAAAACTCTGAGATATGGGAATTTTGCTGTAGCAGTTTTCATTGTGCTTTCCGGTTACGTTCTCATGCTACCGGTAGCCCGTTCGCAAAGCGGTTATCTTTCAAGAGGTTTGTGGGATTATATCCAACGGCGATCGCGTAGAATTTTGCCTCCTTACTATGCGGCTCTTCTTTTTAGTCTGCTTATAGCAATCATCGTATTAGGACTGATTAAATTTTTCAATTTTCAATGGCATGAATCTCCAGAATACGGGGAATTTCATCCTTTCTTTTCCCCTATTGATGTGATCACCCACTTGCTACTTATTCACAATCTTAGCCGCGACACACTTGGTTCTATTAATGCACCAATGTGGACTGTTGCCACTGAGTGGCAGATATACTTTTTCTTTCCACTATTACTATTACCTATACGGCGGCGTTTCGGCTTATTTTCGGCTATTATTTCTGCCTTTTTAATTGCCTTAGTACCGTTCTATCTTTTGAATGGATTTTTGGAACCAGCCCATCCTTGGTTTCTCGGCTTATTTGCCTTAGGAATGGCAGCAGCAGATATTGGGTTTTCTCAAAAACCGCATTTAACAGCAATGAGAAAATCGTTACCTTGGGGTGTGCTGGCTCCTATATTCTTTGTTGTTGCGCTGATAACCGAGTGGCAAGGACTAGGATTAGACAGGTGGATTGGTGATAGTTTTTGTGGTTTGGCGGCTGCTTGTCTATTGATGTACTGCACTAAATTGATCGTTGAAGGCAAAAAGGCACCTCCAGTTTTACGGCTATTTGAGACTCGTTGGGCAGTTGCACTGGGAGGGTTTTCCTACAGTTTGTATCTTACTCATGGAGTCGTAGTCACTGTGGTGGGTAATTTGCTTCTTAATCTTCAATTGCCACCCATCAAGTTTATAGCTATATTTTACGTACTCGCTATGCCACTGTCGTTACTTATTGGCTATTGGTTTTATTTAGTTTTTGAGCAACCTTTCATGTCCAATTTCTTGAAAAAGCGCGAGGTAAAAGATGCAGTGAGTTGAAATTTGCTGGCAGAAGAATTGCAGGTATTTTGAGTAACTACTCAAAATGTCAAACCACTAAATGGAAAAGATGATGAACTAGTTGAGTTTGTTCTAAGACAGCATTATCATAGACAACCCTAGTCACTTATTGACAATTGTCATTATTTTCAATCAACTCATCAATAAGACTTCTTAACCGTTCCTGCCAATTCGGAATGCTTTTTAGTTTATCTTTTACACCTTCACGCACCCTCACACAAAGAGGGGATTTATCAAAAGGCTCTTCATTAAAAGGAAGCGCCCCTAGTTTATGTTTTTTCTGAAAAGGCATTGACAATCACTTTTGTGTATTTGTATACTAATAACCATGGCGTAAACATTGAGGTCGGTCAATGCTTCTATCTATTAAGACTAAGCTAAAACTAACAAGCGGACAAAAAACCATAATGAGTAAGCACGCAGGTATTTCTCGATTTACTTATAATTGGGGTTTGGCAACTTGGAAAAGCTTATATCAAGATGGATACAAGCCTAATAAATACTTGCTCAAAAAGTTCTTCAACAACGAAGTAAAATCGGAGTTGGAATGGATTAAAGAGAAAGGTATTTGTCAGAAAATAACTCAATACGCTTTTGACCAGCTAAGTGCTGCTTTTGACCGATTTTTTAAAGGATTAGGAGGATATCCAAAGTTTAAAAAGAAAGGTCAAAACGATTCTTTTACTATAGACGCTGGTGGAAAACCGATACCTGTGGGTGGCGTGGGTGTCAAGCTTCCCACTATAGGTTGGGTTAAAACTTACGAAGGGCTACCTCATACAACGACCACTAAATTAACAATATCTCGAATAGCTGATGATTGGTATCTAGCTTTTGCGTATGAAGTAGAGACTGAATTCACACCAAAAATAGTGGATGTCGTCGGGGTAGACTTGGGAGTCAAAGAACTAGCGACACTTAGCACAGGTGTTGTCTTTCCAAATCCTAGGGCGTACAAGAAGAACATCCAAAAGCTTAAGCGATTGTCTAAGGCTTTAGCACGAAAAAGTAAAGGCAGCAACAATCGCTACAAGTCAAGAGTTAAGTTAGCGAAGCATCATGCTCGTGTCTCAAATATTCGTAAAGACGCGCTTCACAAAGTCACCAATTACTTATGCAAAAACCACGCTGTGATAGTAATTGAAGACTTGAATATTTCGGGTATGATGCAAAATCATAAACTTGCTCAATCCATTGCTGATTGCGGATTCTATGAATTTAAGCGGCAACTTGAATACAAATGCAAGAAGTTTGGAAGCAAGTTAGTTTTAGCAGATAGATGGTATCCATCCTCTAAGACTTGTAGCAATTGTGGCAGCAAAAAAGATTCCCTGTTGTTAAGTGAACGTGTCTATTCATGCGAACATTGCGGGCACGTAATGGACAGAGATTTAAACGCCGCAATCAACTTGAGCCACTGCGTTGCCGGGGTTCCCCCGGTTGTAGCAAGTGGCGTATCGCGCAGGGCTTTGGCGTGAATGCTTTCTGAGGGATAACCGCTGCCATGCTCCCCGTGAAGAAAGAAGCAAATGTCTAGACTTGTCTAGGATTTATATAGCAGGTTGTAGCTCGTATCATTGTGCAGGCGATCGCCCAAGAGGCAAATCAAGTCGCGGTTTCAGCAACTTGGCAAAGACTACACGTTGAAAATTTATTTATCCCGATGCCGATCATGGGTTTTTCTGCCACGAGGGTTCTGGCTACAACCGCGTGGCGGCGGAAGATGCACCAGGCATCTTCCGCCGATTTTTCCATGCGCATCTACAGGAGCCGTTTTATACTAGAATGGGCATTAAACTTTAAAAAGCCCAATTAGCAAGGCGAAGGGTGCTGCAAGTAACATCCACATGGTGTTTTGCAAACCATACTGTTGAGCAACGAAACCCAGCGCAAGCGGAGTTAAACCGCCAAATACACCAAACAAGTTGTTTAGCGTCATGACTGTACCGCTCTGCCCTGGCATTGCTGTGTACAATTGCCCCTGGAGGATTGAGTACCAACCTGAATTGAAGAACCCCAACAAGCCGAGAATCACCAACTTAACGTTTGTATTGGGTACAACCAGAAAAGCTGGGTAAAGACACAAAACAATGATGGCGCTAACTCTTAAATAATCTAATCCGCGCACCCGTTCCAGTAGGGGAATGAGGAGAAAATCTCCCAGCAAGCCAACCCCCAACCATACCATTACAGCAAAACTCGCCTGCATGTTGTCTGCACCCACGACATCAACAAAGTACAGTGCCAAAAAGCCGTGCAGAATATCCAACATTAAATCCGAAAATTGCAACAAGGTTAACCAACGTAGCACCTTGCGTCGTTTTAATGCGCTGATAGCATTCCGTATCCCATCTTTGAACCCGTGCATAGGTTCATCATGTTGGGAAGATGGAGCTGCAATCGGATATTTCCACAGCAGTCCCAATAGCAATACCGTCAGCACCGTCAAGATTAAAAACACGCTCCGCCAACTTTGATGGAATGCGACAGCACAAGCTAAAGCTAACGGACCAATGACATTCCCTACAGAACCAGCGAATGTCCAACGCGCCATATTTTGCTCGTGGCGTGTCGGTTTGATGTCCATTAGGGTAGCTTGGGAAAGATTGACAAAGCAGCCAGATGCTGGATAAAACAGCACAAACGCGGCTAATAACAATGGAAAGTTATGACTGAGGCTTACGAGCAGCAAGGCGATCGCAAAAGCAACGCCTCCACCCAAAATCAATTGCCGTCGCTGACCAATGTCTCCCAAAATTCCTAGAATCGGCTCTATCAAGCTACTGACCGTGTTGGGGATCGTCAGCAACATTCCCACTTGCACATAAGAAAGATGCAGGTCATTGCGAATTAACGGCCAAGCGGCACCCCGCACTCCATCAACCAGCTCGTCTAATAATTCAATGCTCAGGAAGATAATGGCTAATACAATTACAGTCCTGGCAGTTTTGTTTTTACCATTTAAGGGCACTGTGTAATTCTCCCATCCTCAAAATTTGATCACCAACGCAAACTCGGCAACAGCGCTGGCTTTGGGAGGGGGAATCCACGAACAGAAGTTCCACCTTGTTTGTAAGGCGAATCCCTTGTTGAATTGTTTTCTAGCAACTTACCAGGGAGGGAAAATCATCAAAGCTAGGGGTAAAAGAATGGCTTGCTAAATTCCAGTATAAATTAATTAATTTTTGAATTGGTATATACAATACCGTAATTTTTTATGTAAATTTATTTTTTTGAGTGTTTGATGATATTTAATTATAAATATTTTGGTAAAGTTAAGCTTTTGCTAATTAAAGATGGCGATTGCCGAAGGCAGTGCGGTGTGCGCAATCGCCGATCAACAGTGGCAGTACAAGTCCGCGCCTGACACTATATTGAATTTGTGCAAATTAGATGCGTTTGCCCTGGGGTTCTTAGTGGAAGATTTTGCTTTCTACAATGAAACAGCCCTGGTATAACAGCAAAGTATTCACTGCTATTTTCTAAGAATGTTTAGCGTTTAAAACTTCAATGTACGTGGTTTCCCATCGTCTTGAAATTGCTGCTCACCAACTCCCACAAGTTCAACTATCACCTCACGCGGCGATGGTGTCCATTCTCCCTCTCGCGCTCCAATTTCCACAATTGTTTGTTCTCCATCAGATGAGACACGATAATTTATAGTTGCAAAAGCGCCCTTTTGGTACTCAAATGTATGTCCATCATCTTCGTAAAGTGTAAATTCACCAGTACCAGGGAAAACGCGTAACCTTAGCTGCTCAAGTGGATGTTCATCAACATATTGCATGACAGGTTGCATCGGGATAATTGCACCAGCACGGACATAAAACGGCATTTTTTCCAATGGTGCATGGGCGAGGATATGAACCGGACCAGAGTAACTCTCGCCAGTCCACCAGTCATACCAAGTTCCTTCAGGTAAGTACACGGCGCGATGCTCAATTCCAGGACGGTAAATTGGTGCAGCCATGAGGGAGGGACCGAGTAAAACTTGGTCGTAGAGCGTGTAGGTTGTGGGATCGTTGGGGAAATGGTAGAGTAATGGTCTTAAAATGGGCGCTCCTGTTGTTGCTGCTTCCCAGAAAAGGGTGTAAATATATGGCAGCAACTGGTAACGCAGATTGATGTATTCTCGACAGATTTTCTCTGTACGCTCTCCAAACACCCACGGTTCATGACGAGCTGTACTCATTGCTGAGTGACCACGCATCAAGGGGTAGAGCATTCCTACCTGCATCCATCGAGCGAATAATTCAGCCGTTGCATTCCCTGCAAATCCACCGATATCGCAACCTACAAAAGCGACACCAGAAAGTCCCATGTTACACAGCATTGACAGGGACATTTCTAAATGTTCCCACAACGACTGATTATCACCCATCCACACCGACGACCACCGCTGCACTCCTGCAAAACCAGAACGAGTCAGCACAAAAGAACGTTCATTAGAGCGCAGTCGTTGCAAACCCTCCGCAGAAGCTCGCGCCATTGACAAACCATACAGGTTATGCACTTCCGCATGAGTCGCCCTTTCCTTAGATGAGGAGGATGAGGAAGATTTTACTCCCTCATCTCCCTCATCTGCCCCATCTCCACCTTGAGGTGCATCCAGAGGAAACCAAATTTTATTACCACCATCCCCAAAAGGGCGATCGTCTATGGCTGGTTCGTTCATATCATTCCAAATTCCTGCAATACCGATATCTGTCAGGCTTTTGTGTAAGTCGCCCCACCACTGACGCACATCAGAACGCAGAAAATCAGGAAAAACGGATTTTTCAGGCCATACGTAGCCGTGAAATAATCGTCCATCGGCTTGACGCACAAAATAGTCGTTTTCTATGCCTTGGTCAAAAACGTGATAGTTGGCTTCTGGTTCGTACTTAACACCCGGATCTATAATTGTCACTGCCTTAAAGCCATCTTGCGCCAAGTCACCGATCAGTTTTGCTGGATCGGGGAAGCGTTTGGGACTCCAGGTAAACACGCGATAGCCCCGCATATAGTCAATATCGAGGTGGATGACATCGCAGGGAATGCGGCGATCGCGGAATTCTCGCGCCAGTTCGCGCACAACAACTTCAGATTCATAACTCCAACGACATTGGTGATAGCCCAGCGCCCATTTCGGCGATAGCGGCATTCTACCAGTAAGCTGGGTGTAGGTGCGGAGAATTTCGGCAGGTTCGGGACCATAAATCATGTAATAATCCAACTCGCCGCCACGAGTTTCCATTTTCCAGCTTCCCGGTTTCTCTGCACCAATGTCAAACTGACTCCAGAAAGTTGTGTTGAAGAAGATACCGTATCCTAGTTGAGGACGCAAGGCAATAAAAAATGGGATTGCCTGGTACATTTCATCAGTCAGGGAACCGTAATCTAAGGCATCAACCGTCCAATTCGTTTTGACTTCGCTAAGTTTGTCAAGTAAGCCCGTGCGTTCGCCAAAACCGTAGAAATGCTCTTCGGCTTCTATGTGTTTCCATGCAGCAACTGCACCCAAGCGCCAACCCATACCTAAATCTGCATCTTGGGCAAAGGGACGACCAGATTTGTCGAAGCAGGTGATACGGCAATTTTGCCGTTGTACACTCACACGTATTTGCTCTGTTTCAATTTCTACTGTTGCGTCAGTTTCCCGCACCTGGAAGGGTATGACTGCCCATTCTGTATCATCGAGTGCGATCGCCCAAGGACGGCGGCTTGTGAATTCGCCATTAGGTGACATCCGTACACGAATTAAATTTGGTGCTAGCACGCTAATGGCTAGGCGTGAGTTACCACACTCAAGGTTGATAATGCGTTCATCCCAATGTACGGCTTGTACTGTACCGATGGTTGTCCAAGGTTGGTCAGTTGTGGGCAGTTTTCCAAAGTATTGCGGCATGCATCCTCCAACGTAGACGGCTGATAACAACAGCAACTGTAGTACAGCCTACCATTGGGTATAAACCTACCGACGGATGAATTCGTGAATACTCGTGAATACTTTGTTTTTGATTTTCTTTCTAAACTGAATCTAAGTACCTGTAGGTGGAGATTGTATTACTAAAGTTGTTTTAAAATATCTATTAAATCATTCTTAAAATATTTCTTTATCTTCCTAAAGTGAGAAGTTTAGCCTTTCGAGACTTGTAAATATTTAAACTGTTAACTTATTAAATCTATTATTTTGAAAGATTAAATGCACGAAAGGCTATTAATGTCGCTTAAGGAAAAAGAGGAATTTTTCCATCTAGAACTAGTCAAACATGGTGTGGAATACCACAAAGCAGCAGAAGTTGCCAGGATGATAGTCTCTGGAAAACCTGATGAACTTTTAACTGATAAAGAGAGACAGCTTGCTACGGAAGTTTGCAGAAAATGGTTAAGACAGCGCCAACGCTTGGCTTTAATATACGGACAATAGACTTTACATGGTGCTTTGGTGCTATTGTTTTAGATAACAGGAGTATAAACCAATGCCCGACATTGAGCGCGTGGGTGATTTGGAGATTGACCAAGACCTAGATATTCAGCGTCGCAACTGGGCAGTGGAGCGAGTTGGCTGGGGGATACTAGCGTTTGTGGCGTTGGCGGCACTGGTGGGGCTGTTCGGATCGGGAATGCTGAGCAATGCAACAGTCGGCAGCAAGAAAGCACCACTTTGGCTGGAATACGAGCGCTTTGGGCGCTTCCAAGCACCATTAAGGTTGCGAGTTCACCTAGGACAAAGTGCGGGAGGCAATGGTAAGGTGCGTGTGTTGCTCAAGCGCGACTACCTGGAGAACTTCCAGATTCAGCAAGTGACTCCGCAGCCCCAAAGTGTAGAAGCTGGAGCGAAACAGTTGACCTATGTTTTCCAGGTAACTGAGCCAAACCAACCAACGGCAGTAACATTCTACTTGCAGGCAGAACAAGTTGGTTTGCTATCCGCACAAGTGGGTCTACCTGGAAAGCAACCGCTTCACTTCAGCCAGTTTATCTACCCATAGCGACGACACAGTTATCAGCGCTTTATAGTGAGGAGTTATATGGATTCTGTTGTACGTGCCACTGCCATCTATATGTTTATATTGTTACTCTTCCGTATTGCAGGCAGGCGGGCGCTGGCGCAGTTAACAAACTTCGACTTGGTACTGCTGTTGATTATTAGTGAGGCTACTCAGCAAGCACTATTGGGTAATGACTTCTCGCTCACAAATGCCTTCCTGGTAATTCTGACCTTGGTAGGTCTGGACATTTTGATGTCGCTGTGGAAGAGGCGATCGCCCCAGATAAACAAGTTGATTGACGGTGTACCAATGATTCTTGTTGAGGATGGGCGATCGCTCAAAGACCGTATGCACAAGGCGCGGCTCCAGGAAGAAGACATCTTGATGGTTGCACGCCAATTGCAAGGGCTGGAGAGAATGGATCAAATTAAATACGCGGTGCTTGAACGCAGCGGCGGGATTTCGATTATTCCAAAACAGGAAAGTTAAACTTTTTATCTAGTGAAATATTATTTTGCATTTGGCTTATATTTCTAGTATTCGCAAAAACTTGTCAAATATTTAGAAAAATTGATTTTTTTTTAGGTATTCTTACAGTTGTTAATATCTAAAAAAGATTTCTGCTAAATTTTTAGTGTTATAAAAATTTGCACCTTAAAGTACCGAGGAAAGAGCGAGGTTCCATCGCCAATAGACTGCGGGGATAAGTTCACCGTGCCGATTGACGTGTACCAGCAGTCATTTTCACCCAAGTGTTATATTTAATACCAAAACTTGAACATGACTAAAAGAGCAACCAAGATAGTGTTTTCTGCTTTGGGAGTAACAGGAATTAGTCTTTTGTCTTCTGTGACACCAGCAAGCGCCACCATTTTGGTGGAACCCCTCGTAACGACACAGAATGAAGACATACTAAGAACGAGAAACCCAAGAGCGCTTGGACCAGAAATAGAACCTGGGCTAGTCATAGAATATGGTGTCCCAGATGTAGCGAACAACCTCTTAAACGCTACTGGGCGAGATATAGGAAGCTTGGTTTTTGAATTAGAAACGCTGTCGTATACTAATCCAAATTCCACTCCACCCTTCAATAATGAGCCAGTGCAGTGGGGAGATGTCAATGGAGATGGGAAGATTGGTTTTTCTAACGTTCCTGGTCTCAATGATATTTTTACAAACGTTACCGTAACAGATAACGTCCTCACCTATAGTGGTGGTGTCATACCCAACGGAACGGTGTTTTTCAATCCATTCTCTAGTCAGCCCGATTTACGCCCAGGTCGTGGTATCATCCCACCAGCACCACCTGCACCAGCAGATCAAGATGGACCCATCCGCGTGAAAAGCTATTACACTGCTGTTCCCGAACCAACTGCCGCCTTGGGTTTACTCTTGCTTGGCGGCATAAGCTTAGCTTCAAGATTACAGCGGAAACTGAAGCAGCAAATTAATTCATAATTACCTTTTAAGTAGCTCGACATGAATAAATGTAGGATGGGAAGCGCGAAGCGTAACCCATGCTGCCCTTTGCGATTGATGCGTGAGCCTTGGCTCACGCATCCTACAAAAAATTCTGTCCGCCTACTTAGCTTGTACTGGCACAACTTCTGGGTCATCATCAAGTGACAGGAGGAATTCAATCAAATCAGTTTGGTCTTGAGTGGTAAAACCTGCCTGTTTATCCACCCAGTAATTGTGTCCACTACCGTCTGCATTGGACTTTTGCAAGTCAGGTTCAGCGCGGTTAGCTAAAACGACTTGTCTACGCAAGTTGCGGTCTACAAGTGCCCGCAGACTGGTACTCGGATCTGGTAGAATGCCATTTAACAAGGTGCCTGGTATTCCCAGCTGGTCAGGATTAACAATCTCATAACCATTTTCATCCACTTTCAACGCTTGTGGTCCTGCTGCGGCACCGCCATCATGCAGATACGGTGCGGTAACGTGAAGTCCAATCAAGCTAGGAACTTTGTAACCGCCTGCATTACCAATGGCAAAAGCAAGTTTAAAGTCTTCTTCTGATGTAATGTCTGTGGGAACCTCCAGTACAGGCGGGTTTGCTGGCAGGGGAACTGACACGTTACTAGGATATGTTTGCGGTGCCACGAAGTTGCGGGCGACGGGTGCTTGTGCCTTTGCTCGTGAAGGCTGAGATTTGATTTGCTGTTCGGCAATGACATGATTGTTAGTGAAATACCGCCCACTATGACATTCAACGCACCCAGCCTGTGTGAAAATCGCTGCCCCACGCTTCACCGCGTCTGAGTTGGTAGATTGATTTGGCGGCGGTGCTAGCGAGTTTTGAAATGCTGACATTCCATTGAGTTGTGCCGCAACTGGCATTCCCGGTGAATTTGCCATCAATCCATCAAGGATAAACGGTGAACCCTTCGGGTATCCGGGCATGACAATCACCTCGTTGATGATAGGTGTGCCAGGAGTTGGGTCATTTTTCCGGAAAAATTCTGATGGTTTAGCGCCTTGTGGCAACCTAAACATTGGATTGGCGGCATTTTGCAGAATGACGCCTAAATACGTATCTTTGTCAATGCCTAAGAGTTGCTGGCTAGCATCAGCAGTTGATGTCTGATCTGAGTTTGTCCCATGAACGTTGCTGTTGAGTGAAGTCAGTCCGTGGAACCAGCCAAGAGCAGAATTTCCACTCCAGCCGTATGGGTATGCACCCAAAGTATAGGAAGATGGATTTTGGGAGGGATTGTTGTCATTGTCGGGGGTTGAGTCAAAGTTGCCAGGAGCCCAAGTGAGCAATTGGGCATCAACAGCATCTTCTAAAGCTTTTGCATCTGGTAGACGTGCTTGCTTGTTGTCGGATTTGATGTAAGTATGTCCACCACGGCGAATTGTCAAAGGATTAACACCAGTTTGCCGGAACCATGCTGCTGAGTTACTGGCTAATGCGACAATTAAGCCTGTATCAAGGTCATTGTTGGGTGCGCCTTCGAGGATGCGTCCGGTATCTTTATCAACAGTGGCATGGCACGCCGCGCAGGTAACACCAATGCGAATTTTACCGTCGTTGATGTGGGTGATAATTCCCAATGGAACGAGGGAATTAGCGGGAACGTCGAGTCCGGTGTTGAGGATATCGCCTTCTTTGAAAGTGCGATCGCCCACCTTCATATCCCGATCCATCGTCACTTGCAGATTTGTTGTAGGCTTACCGCCAAGGGCTAATATTGCTTTCGTCAAGTTGCCGATATTCATTGGACCATCTAAGGCACCAGTGACATCAGTAAAGAAAACCTCATTCCCAAAGGTTTCTGTATAAAAAGCTTTGCGCCCGATATTTATCAAATCCTTAGTGATAGCAACCGCTCCATTATCTGGTGAAAGTTGCTGTTTACCTTCTTCTGTTTTTAGCAAACTTGCTGCTTCATCCTTACTGATAACCTTACCCAGGACATCATAGGAGCCAATCTCTTGGGCTGTAGGCTGCGTCAGGGGAGTATACGTGTTATTAATACTTGGCGTTCCTGGCAATGCAATGTCAATTTGGTATGCCCAAAACCCAATAAAGAGAATCAAGGCAAGCAGTATAATAACCCCACGCAACCGCGTGAAAGTTTGAATTAATCTAACTTTCGGCGCTTTCGAGTTATTAGCTTCGTTTTCGGTTTGCTCTGGGGAAGACAACATGATACCTATAGCAGTCCTATTTGAGTTGTAAATTGCCTGATGAGGGCAGGGAACGGGGAACAGGGAACAGGAATTTTTATAAATGATTTAGGATTGCTATATGTTGAAAATGGAGGAGATGGGGAGGTGGTGAGTCCAGCGCCGTGCGGTGAGACAGCCCTGCAGGCGGTGAGACCAGTGCTGTTCGCGTAGCGTCTCCGCTAGGAGAAGGAGGGCTTCGCCGTGAGCGCTCAGCTGCTCGGGTGAGCTCGCCGAACCCCGAACGGTTTCCCTCCGCAGGCAACTGGCGTGCCTGCTGTCTCCTTCGGAGACGCTGCGCGAACGGAGGAGCTTCGCTAACGCGTAGCGTGCCGAAGGCATACCCGAAGGGGGAGACTTTAAAATCCTCGACCACAGATAGAATCAACAACTGCGGCTGGCTGACTACTATTGCGTTCTCGACAGAGTAAAATTTGAGCCAAACGTTGCTGGTAATAGTATTGATGAGCAATCCAGCCGATAGGCGTACCAGCAATAGTACCAATAATCAGACCAGTAATCAGACTATAAACAAGATGCTTTCTTTTGATATTATTTCCTCTAACAGCAGTGTCTTGTCCTAACATAAAATTCTTCTTAGATACGAATTTTCAAATAGTTAAACAGACATAGGTAGGGCACAGCCCCACCTACAGTTCTTTGATTTCTTTGAGCAGACCCTACTCTACAGGAAGCCTCTCTCTGGGAATCAAGGAGAAGCTTCAGAGCAAGCGTCTAGAGAACTTAGAATTTTTTAAACCGCCTGTGTCAGAAAAGACACTAATTCATCAGTGTTCAGAGCTTGGATTGAGTTCAACACAATTGTGACTTGCTCAGTAGGTGTCAATTCACTTAAAGCACCAATGAGATTGCTTCCTTGTCTTTGTGCTAACAGATACCAGAAAGCTATCCTAGCTTCAGCGCTCAATGAGCTATACTCATGAGCAGGAATTGTAGTTCCGCCGCCAGTAACAAGTTCACCCAGCGCCTTGCTTGGGTTTGGATCGAGGACCGTTGCATCTTGGTCATTTTTTTCTGCTCCTAGGAAGTCACGCAGAGCAGATAGCTGATTTTCTTGGGACAGTTGCTGAACTCGTGTTACCAAATTTGCAGCATCTTGTGTTGGCAAATTATTTGCAGCATCAGCGGGAACTGATTGAGCAATGTTGCGGTAGATTAACCCCAGCACTAGTAGCTGATCGTCGATAATCAAACCCTTAATCCCTCTTACAGCTTCTTGTACTGCATTGACATTTGTAGAAGTCATGAAACCTCCTAATTGGTAATAAATTTTTAGTGGCTTGGAGAAGGTTAGCAACATAAATTGAATTGCTAACATTCTTTCTGCGTATCATTCACGAAATCCTAGGATAAATTAGTAACAAATCTATTCCTAGAATGGCAACATTGCTTTATGTTGTGAAAATCTTTCTGCTAAAGCAACAAAGTAGAAATATTGACTGCTCTTGCTCATGCCTCTTCCAAGATTAAAGATTTAAGTCATAACCAAATCACTGTTAAAAGATAGAAAATTTATTTGAAAACAATATTTTTATACCTGTCTAAAGAGAGATAAAAGAGGTACGAGAAAATTAGAAAATTGAAAATTACCAAGTCAAAGGCGTGACGGCTATTATTAGGGTGCAACGACTTGAGTGAGCAACATAGATAAACACAGAGTGAATACAATGCTTGGTTGACTCTGTGCTTATCTATGATTTTTTATTTGCTATTTGGCAAAGACAATGCTACTTGAAATTCTGAAATCTTAAACTTCGGCACCTGGTTTTGGTTTAGCACCGAATGGCGCGACGTAATCGCGGAAAAGAGTAATTTGCTGCTCAAATTCAATTTGCTTAATTCTGTTGAGCAATTCTTGAGATTGGGAGGAAAGCTGATAGTCAGCAGGCATAGGAACGATAGTAGCGTTTTCCATGCCTTGAGCTAGGCGATACCAAAACAGTAGCTCGGTAGTATCGCCTATTGAGCCATACATCCGGGTATATTGATTATCTACCTTGTTAATCAAATCGCGCTGGAACTGCAACTGTTCTTCATGGGATAATTCCTTAATTTGATTGAACAAACCGTCAGCAATATCTGAAGAAACAGTGCTCGCTCCGGGCGCTGCGGGGGTAATAGATTTGCCCATTTCTTTGTAAATGAACCAAAACAAAGCTAGCTGTTCATCTACATCTAAGCCTTGCCAAGCTTGGACAATTTCGCGAATAGTTGGGTCGTTCGTTTGAGTAAATGTCATAAAAAACCCCGATTGCAATTAATAACCAACAGTAGCAAGGCTATCAAACGTGCATTTGGTGTTTAACCCCACTGAAGACAGATGTATCTAAATCAAAGAGAAGAACAATTAGAAAACGAAGAACTGATAAATTAGGCTCGGGAACTCCCAAAAGAGCTGTATTTCTTTTGTCATCAGTCATAAGAAAGGACTCAAAATCCAAACGTAAAACTTAAAAGGGCTTAAAACTTAAAAGGGCTTATTTCTTCTGGATTCTGAATTTTTGAGTGAATTGTTATACCAATTAAAAAAATAATTCTCATACATGAATTGACAGAACCCAGACCCAGAAAACACAAACCTATCCAAAATCTAAAATCCAAAATCCAAAATCGTATTAGGAGGTTGAAACATGGATAGACGTTTAGAAGGAAAAGTAGCCATTATTACAGGTGCTGGCGCTGGTATCGGGGAGGCGATCGCCCACAAATTTGCCAAAGAAGGAGCATCAGTCGTTGTTAATGGACTACCCGACGACCCAATTGAAGATGTAGTCAATGCCATTAGGCATTACAGTGGTAAAGCAGTACCCTATGCCGGAGATGTTTCACAAGAATTCCACGCTCAAAACTGCGTGCAAACGGCAATTAATGCCTATGGTAAGTTAGATATCCTGGTCAACAATGCTGGAGTTTTTCTTGCCACAGGCGAAACTCAGGACTACCCCGTTGATGTCTTTGATGATACTCTTCGCATGAACATCCGTTCTGCGTTTTTAATGACAAAATACGCACTACCACACTTACAGAAAACGCGGGGTAATATTGTCTCAGCAGGTTCTGAAGCAGGTTATAACGGCTTAGCATACAACACACCATACGGCGGCACCAAAGGCTGGATGCATTCGTTCATGCTTGGTGTAGCCGTTGAACAGGCAAAACATGGCGTCCGTGCTAACTGCGTCTGCCCTGGTGCCATTGATACTGCTTGGACGCATAAAGAAGATGGACCGATGAACGCCAAAATGGAAAAAAATCTCATCGAAGCGACACCACTGGCAAGACGCGGTACACCAGAAGAAATAGCAAACGTCTATGCGTTCATTGCTTCTGATGAAGCAAGTTATGTCACAGGTGCATTGTGGCTGGCTGATGGTGGCGTCACAACTGCTAAAGGTGCGGCTGGTTCAGATACACCATTCTGGTTACGCTCTCAACCCAAGGGCGAATTACGCCTTGATCACTCGCGTGAAGGACTGGAAAATAAGGAGACAAAGAGTCTGATGTAGGGGTAGTAGGGGGAGACAAATTAATCTCTTCATCCCCCTGATTCCTCTAAACTCTTTCAAACGTTATTATCGCCAGGCGGAGGCTCCTGAGACCAAATCCCTGAATCTGTTAGGGAACGAGCACCTCCCCCATACTCGTCTGGATCTGCATCCAGTCTCTCTATCTCTTCCTCTTGAATTCCTCCTGTGTTTCTGTCTCCATAATCTTCCGAGGACACCGGATCTAACTCCCAGCGACTGTCATCACGCTCCTCTAACATCTCGGTTATCCGAACATCCTCGTCATCGTTGATCTCCACCCCAACACCAGCTGCGATTTCTTCAACAATATCTTGATCGGGAGTGGGGACGGTGCCACCAACAGCTTCATCACCTACTGTTGCTTCTAGATCCCAACGAGCATCTATATCCCCCCCTGTGATCTCTGGGCTGGCTTCTACATTCCCCGGATCATCATATTCCTTTCTGCGATCGCCAATGTTATACCCTGGCTGCTCTTTAACACCAGTTCCGTAAGATTCGGTAACTACCTGTGGCAAATCATCCGTTTCAAGTTCACTATCACTATTTCGCTCTGCTAAATCTTTTTTTTCTGCCATAATTCTAGCCTTTACTGCATCCTCACGATAACGCTTTCTCTTTAAAGGGTAGTCTTCCTAAAGAAGTATGACTTTAGAGGTAAAAGAATTTCTTCCTTAAGAATGAAGAGAAGCTAGCCATTGCTGCCTAGTCTTGTATGTATAAATTCAGGTTATAGCCACTTCACAATTCATGTTATGAGTTCAGAAAGTAGAGGTTAAGAAATGTTTTATTATGCTAACTTCCACAATTTTAACTCATAACTTTTTTTGCTATTTCTTGTAAAACAAAGATAGGAAACAATCAATGTATCACTTTAGAAATAAAAAAGATATATCCCTTAAGATCGACGAAATAAGAGCTTTTTCAGCGTAATAATAATGGAAACATGAATTCATGGTCGAGTGATAAGGGAGTTAGGATTTATGACTTGGGGTCACAAAGTTTTTGTCAAACCCCAACTCATGACTCCTAACTATTTTCTAAAACCAGCTATAGAAAAATTAGTTACCTTTAGTTACCTTCCTAATAGCTGTAGAAATATTATAAATATTTAATCTTTTATTAAAAAAAATAAAGTACTCAATACTTCAACTTGCTCAAGCCAAGAATTTAGTGACGGAGGCAAAAAGTGAAATACGGCGAGTTTATTAAACACGTTCAAAGTGTTGGTCAGTTGAATTCTCGTGAAGAAGCAGAACGCGCAACCCGTGCCACACTAGAAGTTATCAGAGAGCGTATCGTTGGCGACGAAGCAAAAGATTTAGCATCACAGTTACCTCAGGAACTGGGCGAATATTTACGCGGGCGAGAAGGTGAAAACGGTCAACACTTTGACTTGCAAGAATTTATCAAGCGCGTTAGTGATAAAGAAGGTGTAGAGCCAACCGCAGCGATCATCCACGTCCGGTCTGTGTTTGCAGTACTGAGGAATGCTGTAACACCAGGTGAATTTGAAGATTTTCAGGCAAATTTCACAAGCGACTACGCGGAACTGTTTCCAATATCGCCAACGAGTGAAGTCCCTGCTTAGGAGCGTAGTGAGCGCTTACTACTAACCTATCTCCTGAAAAAATTGATAGATAACTGAATAATTGCATAACTGAATATTCAATTAGTAAGAGGAATTAAGAAAAGTCAATGGTAAGTAATCATACAGGTAAGAAAAAAGTTGCTATCCTGATTGAAAACTTTGTAGAGGATGCAGAGTTTCAAGTCCCTTACAACGCCTTAAAGCAAGCGGGAATGGAAGTCGTTGTCCTCGGTTCTCGTGTGAACGAAACTTATAAAGGCAAACAAGGAAAACTTTCCAAGCAACCTGATGGTACCACAACTGAAGCAATAGCTTCTGAATTTGATGCTGTAGTGATTCCTGGTGGTATGGCTCCTGACTATATGCGGCGCAACCCCAACACAGTCAGGTTTGTGCAAGAAGCAATGCAGCAAGGAAAATGGGTGGCTGCGGTTTGTCATGGACCACAAGTTTTGATTGAAGGCGATTTGCTTAAAGGCAAACAAGCTACTGGTTTCATAGCAATCCGCAAAGATATGATCAATGCGGGTGCCAATTATATAGATGAGCCTTTGGTCGTTGACGGGAATTTGATAACTTCACGTCAACCTGGAGACTTGGCAATTTTCACCACAGCTATATTGAGTCGTCTGGGTTATGGTGGCAAAGATGCAGCTTTACCAGATGAGAACAATCCAACAGCCGAATGGTGGAAAGTGGCTGATGCTTGGGGTGGTTCTACCAAGGGTGAGATTGTCAAAGCTTTGAATACAGCCCTTGCTGGTGAGCGTTATTCGCAGGAAGCGCTGGATAAGTACGCCGAGAAAGAATCAGATGCAGAAGTGAAATCTGTCTTTCAAGAGATAAATGGCGGTAAACAGCGCCACATCCAACTTTTGGAAGCGCGTCTCGATCAACTGGGTGAGAAACCTTCTTTAGCAGCAAATATCGCTAACCACTATGCGAAGGTCAAAACCGCCCTTACAGGAAGTGACGATATCTATCAGTTGCGTTCAGCCTTGGGCGATGTGCAAACCGGTATCGGCGATATAGGTAACTTAATAGCAGTAACGACCGATCCAGTATCGACTGCAATGTTCACACAAATCCACAAAGAGCTATTGACGTACGAGCAGCGACTCGTAGACCTGTATCGGGCGCGGATGGGTGCACAAGTGAAGCCTGCGAAACCGACTACAGGGGCTGCTGTGTCAATGTAAGGTCTTTGTGGGACGAACCACGTAGGCGCAAAGTAAAGAGAGGAGACGCTATCAGGAGGGGATCTTTGCGCCTTAATGGTTCGTTTTTTAAAGTAAAGGGAGAGAAAAGAACGTGGCATCAACATCGGAAAATAACCAGAATCAAGGTCAGACGGAAGCCAGTGAAACTGAGCGTTGGGCTTCATTAATTGGCGGTGGTGCAATGGTGTTAATGGGCTTAAGCCAACGCTCCCTTAGGGGGGTGTTGACGGCTGTGGCGGGTGGTGGTCTGATTTATCAGGGTGCTACAAAACAAAGCACGATCAAGCAAGCACAGCAAGCAATCACAGGCAGCGTGAGTCAAGCGATCAAAGTTGAAAAGACGGTAACGATTGATAAGCCAGCTTCGGAGCTTTACCACTTTTGGCACAACTTTGAGAATTTGCCCAATTTTATGAAGCATCTCAAGTCTGTGAAAGTGTACGACAACAAGCGTTCCCATTGGATTGCGAGTGGACCTCTGGGCGGAAGTGTGGAATGGGATGCAGATATTATTGAAGACCGAGAAAACGAATTTATCTCTTGGGCTTCAGTGGAAGGTGCAGATATTGACAACTCTGGTTTCGTTCGCTTTAAAAAAGCGCCCGGTGACCGTGGGACTGAGGTCAAGGTGGTTATGGAATATAATCCACCTGGTGGAGCGTTGACAGCTACTTTCGCTAAACTCTTCGGCGAAGAACCAGAACAGCAAATTGGTGATGAATTGCGCCGATTCAAGATGTTGATGGAAGCAGGCGAAATTGCCACAAATGAAGGTCAACCGAGAGGTGGGCAATAAGGAGATGAGGGAGATGAGGGAGATGAGGGAGATGAGGGAGATGAGGGAGATGAGGGAGATGAGGGAGATGAGGGAGATGAGGGAGCAATATGCTTCTGATGCCCCTCGTCCTTGTGATGTTCCCCACTTCTTCCAGGGCTTATAGAGGAGAACGCTTAAATGAAGGCAGTATGTTGGCACGGCGCTAATGATGTGCGGGTGGAGACGGTACCAGATCCAAAAATTCTTAACCCGCGTGATGCTATTTTGAAAATAACGTCAGCAACCATCTGTGGTTCTGACTTGCACATCTATGATGGCTACATCCCGACTATGAAATCTGGTGACATTATTGGTCACGAGTTCATGGGGGAAGTGGTCGATATTGGTAGTGAAGTTAAGAAATTGCGAAAGGGCGATCGCGTTGTCGTCTCTTCAATTATCGGGTGCGGTCAATGCCATTACTGCCAACATCAGAAGTGGTCGCTGTGCGATAATTCCAATCCCAACGGATGGATACAAGATAAATTATTTGGATTTGGTACATCAGGGATTTTCGGCTATTCCCATGCTTTTGGAGGCTATGCAGGAGCCTTCGCGGACTACATACGGGTGCCATTTGCTGATTACGGCGCTGTGCAAGTTCCGCAAGGCATTCCTGATGAAAAAGTGCTGCCCATCTCCGACGCCTTCCCCACCGGCTATATGGGCGCGGAAATGTGCGATATTCAACCCGGAGACATCGTAGCAGTTTGGGGTTGTGGTCCTGTGGGACTGTTTGCCATGAAAAGCGCCTATATGCTGGGTGCAGAACGCGTCATTGCTATCGACCGATTCCCCGAACGCCTCCAAATGGCTAGAGACTTCGCCAATGCGGAAACTATCAACTATGAGGAAATCGATGCAGGCGAAGCCCTCAAAGAAATGACGGGTGGACGTGGTCCTGACTCTTGTATTGACGCCGTCGGACTTGAAGCACACGGTATGGGTCTAGAAGGATTCTATGATGAAGCCAAGACAGCGGTGAGGCTAGAAACTGACCGCCCCCATGTGTTGCGGCAAATGATTCTGGCTTGTCGCAAAGGTGGTACTCTTTCAATCATGGGTGTTTACTCTGGCTTTGTGGACAAAATGCCACTGGGTGCAGCCATGAACAAAGCTTTGACCTTGAAAATGGGGCAAATGTTCGGTCAAAAGTATATGCCCATGTTGTTGGATCATGTTTTGAATGACAAAGTTGACCCATCTCGCGTTTTCACCCATACCTTACCCCTTGAACAAACAAAGCAGGGCTTTGAGCTTTTCAAGCACAAGAAAGACAACTGTGTCAAAGTTCTGCTTAAACCATAAAGCTTGTTAGTTGATAGTTGTAGAAACGCGCTGTTTGAAGCGTCTTTACATAAGTTGTTAGTTCTCAAAAAGAACCAATAACTACTATCTACTAACTCAATCCAAACTGAATATATCGGAGGAATTGTATGAATCGCTTGCGTCAGATTTTGACTGTTTTTGTAGTAGGATTAACATTTTTTGTAATGCAGGCTTTTGGCTACAGTAACAGACTGATAGCACAAGCTGAAGAAACCGTAGAATCCCCAGTGGGCATTTATTACAAGGGGACACCTTCTGATACAAGCTCTGGTAAAAGCTCTGATAAAAGCTCTGATACAAGCAATATCCAAAACGACAATAAGCTGGTTGAAAAAGCTAGAAAGAATCTGAAAGAAACTGCTGATAATGTCAGAGAAAAAGTTAGCAATATTGGTGAATCTGTTTCTGGCAGTAGTTCTGGCAGTAGTGATGGAAACGTGAAATCCCCAGTGGGTATTTATTACAAGGGGACACCTTCTGATAGAAGTTCTGATACAAGCAGTATTCAAGACGACAACAACCTGATTGAAAAAGCCACAAAAAAGGTGAAAGAAACTGCTGATAATCTCCGTGCATCGGTCGATCTAGATGAAAACGTAGCAACACCAGAGGCAAATTATTACAAAGCACAACCACAAACAACCACGAGCAGTAACGGCAACAACCTGATTGAACAAGCCAGAGAAAGCCTGAAAGAAACTGCTGACAATGTCACCGAAAAACTCAATCTTAATGAAGAACTTCCTCGCAGCACAAAAGAATTTTTGAACTCAACTGAAAAAAGAGTTGAAAAAACAGTTGCGCCAGTAACTGGAACAAGAGAAGGGTACTACCAAGAACCCCCTCAAGCTAGATAAGTAGAAAGAGAGTGGGGGAAGTGGAGGAAGTGGGGGGAGTATCTTCTTCCCTATCTTCCCTTACTTCCTTATCCCCATACTCCACTAAACTAAGGACTATTGAATATGAAAGCAGTTTGCTGGCATGGTGCCAAAGATGTGCGAGTCGAGACGGTGCCAGATCCAAAAATTATTAACCCCCGAGATGCTATAGTCAAAATCACCTCGACGGCAATTTGCGGTTCTGATTTACATCTTTACGACGGTTTCATCCCCACGATGGAAAAGGGCGATATCCTTGGTCATGAATTCATGGGGGAAGTCGTTGAGATTGGCAGCGCAGTTAAGAATATCAAAATAGGCGATCGCGTTATCGTTCCCTTCACAATATCCTGCGGCAACTGCTATTTTTGCAAACGCGATTACTGGTCGCTGTGTGACAACTCCAACCCGAACGGCTGGATGGCAGAAAAGTTGATGGGTTATTCACCATCAGGTCTATTTGGCTACTCTCATATGATGGGTGGTTACGCTGGAGGTCAAGCAGAGTATGCCAGAGTTCCCTTTGCCGATGTAGGCTTGTTCAAAATTCCTGATGGATTAACGGATGAACAAGTCTTATTTTTAACAGATGTTTTCCCAACTGGCTACATGGCAGCAGAAAACTGCAACATCAAACCTGGTGATATTGTTGCTATCTGGGGTTGTGGACCAGTTGGACAATTCGCTATCAAGAGTGCTTATTTACTAGGTGCAGAGCGTGTCATTGCCATTGACCGCGTCCCTGAACGTCTACAGATGGCGAAAGAATACGGCAAAGCAGAAGTCCTCAACTACGAAGAAGTGGATGTTGGCGAAGCCCTCAAAGAAATGACTGGCGGTCGTGGTCCTGATGCTGTGATGGATGCAGTGGGAATGGAAGCGCATGGCACCGACTTTATGGCGTTATACGACAAAGCAAAGCAAGCAGTGCGTCTAGAAACAGACAGACCTACAGCCTTGCGCCAAGTCATTCTCTCTTGCAGTAAAGGCGGTCATGTATCAATTCCGGGTGTTTACGGAGGCTTTTTGGACAAAGTACCAATGGGTGCTGCCATGAACAAAGGCTTAACATTCAAGACGGGACAAACCCACGTCCACAAGTACTTACGTCCTTTACTTGAGTACATACAGAACGGCAAAATCGACCCAACATTTATCATCACCCACCGCTTACCTTTAGAACAAGCGCCTGACGGCTACGAAATTTTCAAGCACAAGAAAGACAACTGCATCAAAGTTGTACTGAAACCCTAACATCATGAGTCATTAGTCTGTTGCCGCAAAGAACTAATGACTCATGACTAATAACTAATAACTAACTATGTTTGACTCCCTAAAAAAAGAACTATCTCGCCGCGCTCTTTTACACAAAGCAGGTTATGGGTTCATGGGACTCAGTGTTGCTGGGGCAGTCGGACACATTATCAAACCTGTACGTACTTTCGCCCAAGCAGCACCATCTAAAGAACCGTCTTTGCCTCCTGAAAAAAAGCTAGGATGGGCAGTCGTTGGTTTAGGTAAGTTTGCCACCGAACAGATTATGCCCTCATTTGCTGAGTGCAAGAGGTCAAAGTTAGTGGCTTTGGTGAGTGGCGATCGCCCTAAAGCCGAAAAGTATGCACAGCAATACGGCATCAACCCAAAAAATATCTATAACTACCAGAACTACGACTCTATCCGTAATAACCCGGAAGTAGACGTTATTTATATCATCTTGCCTAACGGGATGCATGCTGAATACAGCATTCGTGGGGCGCAAGCAGGCAAACACATCATGTGTGAAAAGCCGATGGCGAACACCGTCGAGGAATGCCAAGCAATGATTGACGCGGCAAAGAAAGCAAACCGTAAGTTGATGATTGCCTACCGCGCCCAATACGAACCGTACAACCTCGCCACCATTCAACTTGCACAAAGTGGCAAACTTGGCAAGCTCAAGTCGATAACCTCAGACCACGGGCGGACACTCAACCCCAAAGACCCCGCCGATATCTGGCGAATGCAAAAAAAACTAGCTGGTGGCGGTTCCCTCTACGACATTGGTATCTACAGCTTGCAAGCAGCGCGGTACGTTACTGGCGAGGAACCTGTAGCAATTAGCGCCATGATGTATAGCACTCCTGGCGATCCCCGCTTCCGTGAGGTCGAGGAAAATGTCAACTTCGTGCTACAGTTTCCCAGCGGCGTCCTTGCCAACTGTACCTCAAGCTACGGCTACTCCAATACCAAACGCATTCAAGTTTTTGGGTCTGATGCAGTCTTGGAATTAGACCCAGCCACCGACTACTACAAACATCGCCTGATCATTAAGGACAAGAACGGTAACCAAGAGCAAAAAATTGAAGAAAAGAACCAGTTCGCCCTAGAAATGGATCACCTTTCCGAGTCGATTATGCAAAATAAACAGCCCAAAACTCCTGGCGAAGAAGGCTTGCAAGACGTTAAACTTATGCAGCTCATTTACGAAGCAGCCCGTACAGGCAAAACCATCAAAGTTTAGCACTCACAACTCTCTTATTCCTTCTTGGCGCTCTTAGCGTCTTGGCGGTTGATTTTTCACAAACTTAATTGAGGAAACAAATATGGCTGACACAAGTGTTAAAAAAGTAGACTCCGCTTATTCCCCTAAAGGTCAACAAGGTCAAAAGTATCTCGCATCCGGCAAAACTGTTTCAATGCGTCTTTGGGAGAACGAACAACCTGACGAACCCAAAGAACCAGCAACGCGGGAATATGAAACCGTTGGTTATGTCATTAGTGGTCGTGCTGAGTTGCACATCGAAGGTCAAGTCATTCTACTAGAGGCTGGAAATTCCTGGGTAGTTCCAAAAGGAGCATCCCACACTTACAAAATCCTAGAACCATTCACCGCCGTTGAGGCAACCAGCCCACCCGCTCAAGTTCACGGACGGGATGAGGATTAATTTATACACCTTCACTTCTTACCAGAATCACTCATAGTAACATCTCACCAGAGGCTGATCCTCTGGTTTTTTCTTTATTTTCTAAAGGCAGCAGCCTCTGGGATAGCATTCTTTGTCTTCTGCCTAACAACTCAATGACCTCAGTCAGTTTACTTATTTTTTCAGTATTTTTTATTTAACTATAGAGTGAGGTACAACAAGCATTAAATAGGTTTCCTAGAAAGCATAGGCGACACAAATATCAATTGAGCCTGAATTTGTGCCGCCCTGTATGCAAATGAGGTCACAATAATGTTTTACCACACTAAGAAGCTTCAGTACTTCAGACCACCAGAAAAACCCGATCCAATTTACGCCAAGAAAATTCAAGAACTCATCGGTGGCACCTTTGGTGAAATGACCGTGATGATGCAGTACCTGTTCCAAGGCTGGAATTGTCGTGGACCTGCAAAGTACCGCGATATGCTTTTGGACATTGGTACCGAAGAAATCGGTCACGTCGAAATGCTTGCCACGATGATTGCTCACCTATTAAATAAAGCACCCATCAAACTACAAGAACAAGGTGCACAAGACCCAGTGGTGGGCGCGGTTATGGGCGGTACCAATCCACAGGATGTGATTGTAGATGTTATGGCGGCAGCTATGAACCCCCAACACGCTATCGTCTCCGGTTTAGGTGCCACACCATCGGATAGCGTCGGTTTCCCCTGGAACGGTCGCTTCATCGTCGCCAGTGGTAACCTGATGGCTGATTTCCGGTCAAATCTCCATGCGGAATCTCAAGGACGCTTGCAAGCAGTGCGGATGTACGAGATGAGCAACGACGCAGGAGTGAAAGATACCCTGAGTTTCATGATTGCCCGCGACACCATGCATCAAAACCAGTGGCTAGCAGCCCTTGAAGAGTTAAAAGCAGATGGACTGGAAGACACTCCAGTTCCCAGTTCCTTCCCATTGGAATTGGAGAAGCGCGAATTTGCTTATCAGTTCTGGAATCATTCAGAAGGCACCGAAAGTGCTCAAGGTCGCTGGGCACAAGGACCTACCCCAGACGGCAAAGGGCAATTCGAGTATGTTGAAAATCCTAGACCGCTAGGACCAGAACCCCTACCACCCGTACCCGATCCAAGACTGCACGGGACACCTACAGACAGACAAGCGGAAGGTGGAGCAGACCCTTTAATTAAGCGCACAACCATTGGCGGCGAAGGAAGTACCAAATAAATTATCCATTATGTAGGGTAGCTTCCGGCGTACGACAATTGAGATTTTACATACAGGACTTGCATTGCGCCGTAACCCACGATGCGTCACTACAAATTGGAGATTTTTTTAATTGCAAGTCCCTAATCTTGACGCTTTCATTTTGATAATTTTGGTTGTCACTGGGAAAAATAGATAGTAACCAACTAACTGGCACGTACACCTCATACGTGCCAGATTTTTTATGCTGCATTTATATATGTGTCTGGCAATTACCTGTAACTACATCTCTAGCGCTGCTAATGATGGGTGTTAGTATTGCTAGTCCTATGACTTTGAGCCTAGTATATGAACTACCCGCCCTTCTACGAAGTAAGGGCGGGTTTCTACATCCAGCCCAGTAAGAGTAGATTTTTGACGCTTCGCGCGTCCTAGTTGCTTCATACTTCCCGCAGTTTTGCGGGTGCGTGAAGTAGAGCTAGCGACATCGGCGTCTTCGAGGCTCGTTCCAAACCCCGGTAGAGTTCCTTTAGCCCAGTAAAGCATCACTTCTGCGGCAGCAACATCTCTGTCTTGTACATATCCACAGACACTGCACTCATGGACGCGCACATCCAGAGTCTTTTTGTGCTGGTGTCCGCATTTAGGACAGGTTTGACTTGGTTTTACTTTCTTGGTTGGAACTTCAATGAACACACCGCCAATCTGTTCTACTTTGTACTTGATAGTGCTTTTGAGCATCCCAAATCCAACGTCAAGTATTGACTTATTCAAGCCAGCCTTTTGTTTTTTACGTTTGCCAATATGCGCCTTACTGGTCATCTTGGTGACTTCTAGCTTTTCAGTTGCAACGAAGCTATTACCGCTTACAATCTCTGCTGCAACTTGATGTACCCAATCTTGTCGTTGGTTAGCAACTTTACGAGTTAGTTTGCCAACCTTCGTTTGGGCTTTCTTCCATCGTCTAGAAGCCTTAACTTTCTTCTTTCTGTTTGGTGCTTGTTTGCGTCTTTTCTCTTTAGACGCTTGTTTTATTCTGCGTTCGGCATTCCGTAGAAACTTAGGGGCGTCAATCTGTTGATGATTGGTTCCATCAGTCATAGACAAAGCTGACTTGCAACCCAAATCAATACCAATTGCACCAACTGGTAAAACATTACTGTTTAAGACCTGCTCCAAGACATCAATAGTAATAGATGCGTACCACTTCCCATTGCGATAAACAATTGTGCAAGTAGTTGGAGAACCCCAATACTTAGCCTTACCACGCATTACTATGCGTCCAATCTTGGACAAAACAATATATCCGTTTTCGCCACTTGACTCAACAGAGTAGCCAGTTTTAGCTGGATACGTCCATCCCGAATAATGGCGAATTGATTTGTATTTTGGACGTTTGCCCAATCCCTTGAACCACCGTTCAAATGCAAAATCCACTCTTTTGAGAGTAGCTTGTAAGGCTTGAGAGTTAACCTCTTTGTACTCTGTCCAAACCTCTTTGAATGCTGGCAAACTATTCTGCTGCTCTATATAGCTAACAGAATGCTTGAACTTTTCGTATTGCGTAAATCTGTTGTATACAGCAGCGTTGAACAAGTCTTTATGAAGTTTCCGGTGATACCGCACGCGACTGTTCTATTTGTTTGGTTGGGTATAACCGAAAAGTCATTCGTCTTGTCGCCACTACTTGTTTTTACCTTCCTTGTGCTAGTCTATATGTGTCTACAATAAGAGTAACACGGATTCCGGAAATATGGTTAGAATTGCGAGAACAAATAAAATTATTGTGCGGTTGACAGACAAAGAAAAAGAAAGGCTAGAGAATTACGCGGTTGATCTTGGTGTGTCCATGTCTGAGGTCATTCAAGACTACATTAAGTCTCTCCCTGATACGAAGATTGGCAATTCTTCAACCATCCTCCGCCCTGTCAAACCTACGGTTTAATTCGGTTGAGGATGTCTTCATTATTGCCCGCTCCCTATACCTACCATTAGAGTACATTGAAGGTGGGGACTTCCGCAATATCGTTAAATGGTCGAGTGTTGTTTACGCGCTGCTTCCGGAATGCCTGCCGGTGCCTTAGTGTATATAGTTGCTCGGCTTTTTACCCTCCAATTCATGATCTTTGTTGCGTAAGCACAAATAAAAAAGAATTTAGTGATTCCCTACACCCCTAGAAAATCATGCTAACCTTGACCCAACGTCAACCGCCTAATGCTGATACACAAGTGACCTTAACCTTGGCTTTAACAGCAGAAGAACGCACCCGCAGTCGTCATCGTTTTGAGAAAGATGGACAAGTTGTGTTTTTGGGTTTACCCAGAGGAACGGTGTTACGAGATGGAGATATTCTGCAAGATGAAACAAGTGGTAGTTTAGTAAGAGTTATCGCAATACCAGAACCAGTTTTAACTGTCACTGCCAAAACACAGCTAGATTTACTACGGGCAGCTTACCATTTGGGAAATCGTCATGTGCCAGTAGAGATCACAGCGACCTATTTACGGTTATCTCCTGATCCAGTTTTACGCGCCATGCTGGAAAAACTTGGGTTAGAAGTCAAGGAGGAATTTTCACCGTTTCACCCAGTACCAGGTGCTTATGGACATCATCACACTCACTGATGGCAACCTTTTGTGCCTTTTGCAACTAGCTAGCCCAGCTTTACCTGTGGGAGCTTATAGCTATTCTGAAGGATTGGAAACGCTGGTTGAGAATGGCACGATCGCTCATCAAGCAGCCTTACAGCATTGGTTAGAGGCAGAACTGCGTTACGGGGCAATACGGTTAGAGGCGGCGGTGATGGTACGAGCTTATCAATCTGTCAAAATGGGTGATTTCAAGGCGCTATCGTACTGGAATATGTGGTTATCTGCTGCTCGGGAAACAGAAGAATTACGCGCCTCTAGCTGGCAAATGGGGCGATCGCTCATCCAGTTGCTTAGTAAACTAGAACCACAAATCATGCCGATTGTCAATGCTGTTGGTAATCCTTGCAATTATGCGATCGCTTTTGGGATTGCAGCTGCTGATTGGGATATCAATATCAAAGCGGCATTATTGGGATATCTGCATACTTGGGCAAGTCATATGATGACTGCTGGGGTAAAGCTGATTCCTTTGGGACAAACAGTAGGACAGCAGTTAATGCGATCATTACAAGGATTACTTTGTGATGTAGTCGTGGAGATTATGAATTTGGAGGATGATGAACTTGGTTGTTGTAGCTGGGGTTTGTCTTTGGCAAGTATGATGCATGAAACGCAGTATACAAGGTTGTTTAGGAGTTAGGGCAAAATGAAGAGGCAGGGAAGTCTGTCGGAAATTAAAGGTTGAGCCTTTAAAGTTGAAAGTTGACTAATAACTAATGACTAAGTTTAATAAATATTAAATGCATCTTCATTGAGAATTGGACTTTGGACAAAAAGACAAAAAAGATGTGTTCGTGGATATTACAAAATCGCGTTGCTCGCAATTTGATTATTTATGATATTGTCTTACTTGTGTCCAAAAAACTAATTTCTTCATGGAGACAATATAATTGATGTACACTCTTGAGCATCGCGAGCTTCAAGAAGGCGAATTTTGGCGTGAAATCCCTGTTTTCGCTAAGGTTTCTCAAAACGAATTTCTCGACTACAAATGGCAAATAAAAAATTCTATTTCCGACTTGATAAAGCTCGCCGAGACAATCAAAGGCGTCGTTAGCGACGATTTTATTGTAGCTATTAGCAAGGGATTTCATTTTGCGCCAATGAATGTTCGTGTCACTCCCTATTTGCTGAGTTTGATTGACTGGAATGACCCCTGGAATGACCCAATTCGCAAACAGTTTATACCTGTGAGCACCCAGCTGATAGAAGACCACCCGATGCTGACACTTGACTCCCTGCATGAGCAGAAAGATGCTCCAGTATCAGGTCTGACACACCGCTACATTGACAAAGCACTTTTTTTGACAGTAAATGCATGCCCAGTTTACTGTCGTTTCTGCACACGCAGCTATGCTATTGGCGCAGACACTGAAACTGTTAAGAAAGTTGATCTGTACCTCAATTCCAAACATTGGGAAAATGCATTTCAATACATTGAGTCCCGTCCAGAGCTTGAGGATGTAGTCATTAGCGGTGGTGACACATATAATCTATCTGCTGAAGCTCTTAAAAAAATTGGTTTTCGGCTACTTCAGATGCCCAATATTCAACGCATTCGCTTTGCAACCAAAGGGCTTGCTGTCATGCCAATGAAAATTCTCAGCGATGAAAAGTGGCTAGATGCACTCACGGAAGTATTCCTTTTAGGGCGTAAACTACACAAACAAGTAGCCATCCACACGCACTTCAATAATGCTAAAGAAATCACGATGATATCCAAACGTGCTATGGATAAGTTGTTTGAGCGTGGTATAACCATACGTAACCAGTCGGTACTTCTGCGTGGCGTCAATGACACATATGAAAAAATGCAGCTTCTCGTTAAACGATTGAGTTATATTAACGTCCAGCCTTATTATGTCTTCCAACACGACATGGTCAAAGGTGTCGAAGATCTTCGCACTTGTGTTAAAACTGCTATCGAAATTGAAAAGAATGTGCGTGGTGTGACTGCGGGCTTCAACACCCCAACATTTGTCTTAGACGCCCCTGGCGGTGGTGGCAAGCGTTGCATTCATTCCTACGAATACTACAACCGTGAGACGGGCGTGAGTGTGTACACAGCACCATCGGTCAAGCCAGGTAAGTACTTCATGTATTTCGATCCCTTCCACAGTCTGTCAGAAGAAATTCGTCAGGCATGGAGAGACCAAAAGAAACGACAACAAATGTGCTTGGATGCAATATACCATAGCGGTGTGGGAGCGTGCTCGCGCTTAGCCTGAGAAGTAGGGGATTTCTCTAGGTTGATTCGTCATGCCTACCCGCTTCGCGTGCGCTCGTAGGGCTGGTCATTTTTTGGGGAGTATGTAGCGCGATCGCTTCAGGACACCAGTTGTATTATTAGTTGTATTATTATAAGTAGTCTATGATAAAATTTATTCCAGAAAGTCACAGACACACTCTAGGTGTTGTGTTGATCGTTGTTACAGCTTTAATATTGGGAACTATTCCTGCAGCAATCAAGGAGGCGATCGCTAGTCTTTCGCCAGCTACGCAATTTGCAATTCGCTTCACAATTGGGGCAATAATTCTTACCCCGTTTGTTCGTAACCTGAGTCTAAAGTTAGTACGTGACGGGCTAATTCTCGGAGTATTACTTTTTGCAATCTTTGCTACTGCAACGATTGGATTGGAAACTATCTGTGCAAACCAAGCTTCATTTATCTTTGGTCTCAACATGGTCTTTGTCACCTTGTTTGAGCTACTGTTTCGCAAGCGCCTATCCGTTAGGGCGGTACTAGCTGTGATGCTTGCTTTTACCGGAATTGGGGTGATGTCTTGGAAGAGTGGGGAGCCTCTTATCGGCGACTTTTGGTTGTTAGGTTCTGCCTTCAGCGATGCCGTTTATATCATTGTGCTTGAGATGTTTTCGCCACACCACCCACCCATACCATTGACTACAATCCAGATTTGGGTCGTAGCAGTACTAGGCATATTGTGGGCTGGTTTCGGAGTGACTGAACACATTGAGGCAATTCAAACGAGTTTAGGTGTACTAATCTACCTTGGCGTAGTTGCCACTGCCATAGTCATTTTGTTTCAAACAGTTGCACAGCAATGGATATCTGCCCACGAAGCAGCACTATTCTTTGCTCTAGAACCTGTGTTCGGGGCAATTGTCGCATTTTTGCTACTCGGCGAAACCTTTTCAACTCGCAGTTTCATTGGTGCGGCAATGGTGCTAATTGGAATAATTCTGACTTTGATCCGTCCCAAAATTGACGAAAGTGATACAGAAACCCCACAATTACAGGAAAGCACGGTTCCAGACGGTATGGCACAAAAGGGCGAAGTTTTGGTAGGAGTGCTAAGTGCTAATCAGGAAATTGAAGAGCTGCTTTAATTTTTTCTCATAGCGTATTATAAGTGCAGTTGTAAAAATGACAGATGAAAACACCTATCAATTCCATAAACTCCTCTCTTGCTAATGCATGTCAGCTAACTCAAGCTAGCTGCTGCAAGGCGGGTCTGTTGTTTTTGCCCGAACAAGAATATCAAGCAATTGTTCAGTGGCTTGCAGGCAACTCAGCAAGTGAACTTGGTGAATTCGAGTCTCGATGTGTTAAGTACGACGGATTCTACCTCTACGACCAAAAAGATAATTGTCAGTTTCTAACCGAAACAAACCTGTGCAGGCTGCATCCAGAGGGTGTAAAACCGTCCGAGTGCTTTTGGTGGCCCGTGCATATTTACGGCACAGAGCCAGAAAATCTTGAATTGTGTGTTGCAACTAAATGCTGTACTGCCTGCGAGTACATTGACGCTAACTCATATCTGCTTGACGACATTACGAAGAGGGCTCATGAACTTGGATGTGATGTAATTTGTCGCTTCAGAAGAGTCTACTTGGGAAGCTATGAAAAACGGTTCTTGCGTAAGTTGTAGCGGCTTTAAGCCCCCATTGGGCACCCTAAAGTGTTAGACTACGGATTTTGGACGAGCGATCGCTATGAGGCAAAATTTGGTTGCTTAAGAAGTGGCGGAAATTGTATGCGATCGCCATGACATCACACGCGAACTTGCTTTTTTGTCCAAAGTCCAATGACTAATGACTAATGACTAATTGCTTATGAACGCTTTTCGAGTTGGTGTTGCAGGTCCAGTGGGTTCTGGGAAGACGGCTTTGGTTGATGCTTTGTGTAAGGCGATGCGTGATAAATATCAGATTGCTGTGGTGACGAATGATATTTATACGCAGGAGGATGCTCAGTTTTTGGTGCGTTCTGAAGCTTTGGTAGGCGATCGCATTTTGGGTGTCGAAACTGGAGGTTGTCCTCACACTGCTATTCGGGAAGATGCTTCAATGAATTTGGCAGCAATTGAACAGTTAGAAACGCGGTTTTCAGATTTGGATTTGGTATTTTTGGAAAGCGGCGGTGATAATTTGGCTGCAACTTTCAGTCCGGAATTGGTGGATTTAACGATTTATGTTATCGATGTTGCCGCTGGTGATAAAATTCCCCGCAAAGGTGGTCCTGGAATTACTAAGTCTGATTTGTTGGTAATCAATAAAACTGATTTAGCTCCTTATGTTGGCGCAGATTTAAGTGTCATGGAACGGGATGCTAAAAAAATGCGTGGTGAAAAACCTTTTGTTTTCACAAACTTGAAAACACAGGAAGGTTTGGCAGAGGTCATCCAGTTTGTTGCTATAAATGTTTGCTAATACGGTATGACTATTATCTAGGGTCTACGTCTTTGTATAAAAAAGAGGAAATCAATGGCAATTTTTGAAGTTATAGCAAGAGAAGGATTGCGTTTAGTCAAGGTTATTTTGCAAAACGAAACAGTCAAGACAGAGTCAGGTGCTTTGTACTATATGCGTGGCAATATTACCATGCAATCTAAAGCACCTTCAGCAGGTGGTTTGTTGAAATCCCTAGCAACAGGTGAAAACATTTTTCGCCCCACTTATACAGGAACTGGTGAATTATATTTGGAGCCTTCGTTATCTGGATTTCATATCATGGAATTAAACGGCACTGAATGGATTTTGGATAGTGGCGCATATTGGGCAAGCGACGGTTCTGTAGAGGTAGGTGTTGAGCGAAATAAATTGGTTGCTGGGTTAGTCGGTGGTGAAGGCTTGTTTCAAACAAAAGTCAAAGGCAGAGGTAAAGTGGTCATGGTAGCACAAGGATCTGTAGAGGAGGTGCATTTGCAAAATGACCGTTTAGTTGTGGATGGTAATTTTGCAATTGCTCGCACAAGTACCTTAAATTATCGTGTTGAAAAAGCCACTAAGTCTATTTTTGGTTCCATGACTTCAGGTGAGTTTTTAGTCAATACTTTCGAGGGAACGGGTACTGTGTTACTTGCTCCTGTTCCTTATTGGGGAGTGATGTTGCTACGTCAAATTACCGCAGCGATTCCGAATAACTCTGGTTCAAAATAACTAGAAAAATTTAGAAAAGGAAGGAATTAGAAATTACAGCTATTTTCAGCTAATTGAACCACAGATTTTTGTAGAGGGCAAAGGCTAGCCTTTCTTTGCCCCAAAGAGCGTGGTTTATCTACTTGAAAACCGCTGTAAATCATCACAACTACCCCAACTAGTGGTTTGTTTCATTAATTCTAATGGGTTACAAGAACCCCGACTTTGTAAAAGTTGTCGGAGATCTGACCGTAATTTGTAATTACCAACACAATTACAAATTACGAATTACAGACTACTAATTATATTGGTTTTTGGAGTTTGCAGGCAAGCTGAATTAAGTCATCCGCAGCGGCAGGTTGGAAGAGAAAAAACAAAGATTCGGGTCAAGCTGTTTATTTTTCACTTGTGCGATCGCCTAACTAATACAACGAGTAAAATTTATGTTAAAAACCCGCTTACCCTGCCCCTGTTAATCTCTTGCATTTTATAATATTTGCAGCCCAAGCAGCACCTTCTCTACGAAAAAATAAAAAAACACAAGATTAAACCAGTACAAAAGCATTATTAAAAATGCAGTAAGAAATTTCACCAATAGACTCTTATACTTAATATTTTCATAAGCAATATAAGCTGACAGTCCTAGAAGCATTTCTGGAATAACAAGATACACAGCCCAGTGATTAATTGTGATAACATTCTGAGAAGACCATGAAGGCAATGCCCACATAGTCTGTTCAGCTATACCTACGATAAACAAAGAAACAGCAGCTACACAAATGTAAGCAGTTCTCTGAGAAATATGCTTCTGTACTTGCTCTCCTGCCAAGATTATCAGAATAAGAGGAATAGTCCACATAAAAGCCATGTAGACTGGTATTGGATCAATTTTTATAAAACTATCTTCGGGATAAACCAGCACACCAAGCCCAGAGCAGAGAAACGAATCAGGCAGTACTATAAAAAGACTAAGGGGGAAAACAAATAGCCATAAATCAACCTAGTCATTGTGTTCAAGCCACAAACCTATTCCAGGAATAGCCAAGTTATAAATAACGACTAAGGCGAATAGTCGAATGCCTATGGGTTGCCCCAGAGGAACCATGAGCATTACCATAGAAAGAACGGTAAATGCAATATGTAAAATCAGAATATCCCGTTCTTTGTTTTCGATTAATTCCTTGTTCATATATCTGACGTTTTATTCCAAATTGTCTTGATGGTTGTAAGAATTCAGAATTCAGAATAAACAATGCGTATAGCTATAGGGATAAATAATTGCACAGAATCCATAGAAATGAGATTCCTTGCTCTCTATAACATTCTAAGTTCTGGCTCCTGATTTCTGAATTCTTACTAAGGATTGGTACTGTTTGGATCAATTAGGTCACCAAACATCAAATGACTAAGAAATTAGAATTCTTCGCTTCTGAAAAATCAAGTTAATCTCTGAGCGGTAATTTTTCGTATATCTTCGGATACTATCTCAGCTTTGTTAGGTGTTAATTCCAGCAATACACGCCAAAACATTCGAGGAGTAAAAAGTGAAGAGGTTGGTTTCAACATATGCATTACCTCAGCAAAAGATTGACAGATATCTGGTTCTTTAGCAGCTTTTTGTAAAAGCTGGTAAGTATATCTTTGGATTAATTTATAAACAAACCAAGGCTGGGGTTTAATACCCTTAGTTTTGCTCCAATTGAAGTCTTCTAAAATTGCCAGTAACCAAGGATGAGCAATCACTTTGGCTAATTTTTTCTGAAACCGGATTGAAAAGCCAGTCAGTTTGCCTTTCTTGTATTTTTCTTCTTGGAGCAAATCATCTAAAGTTAATGCACTCAAAGCTCCTACTGTAATTCCCTGCCCATAAACAGGATTAAAGGCACAAACAGCGTCTCCAAGTGTAATAAAACCATCCGGCATTTGAGAAAGTTTTTCGTAGTGATAGAGACGGTTTTGTGTTTGACGATAACTGTGAATTTCCGACACAGGTTTTGCAGATTTTATCGCTTCATGTATTTCTAAAGCTGGTAGCGTTTTACTAAACTCCAGAAACCCTACTTCATCAGTTGGAGGATAGTCACCATTAATTCCAATCAAACCAACATGCCAAAGATTATTTCCTACCGGATAGATTCCACCACCACGTAAATACGGTGGTCTTGGGTACATTTGAACAGCTTTCCAATCAAATTTGAATTCAGGCGAAGGTTGATATAAACGCGATGCATAACCAATTGATGCATCAACTACAGTTTTTTTTTGAAGTGTATAGCCTATTGTTGCTAACCATTTGTGAGCCTCTGTTGCTCGACCAGTCGTATCTACAACAAGTTCGGCAAGTAAGGAGTTAATAGATGGGCTGTCATCGTTTATTCTGTTGTCGCTCCTACACAGTAAGACGCCATTCACCCGTTTTTGAAGAGCGTCATATAATAAGTCAGTGACTTCATGCCCCTCAAGAATGTGGAAGCCTTTAAAAGCTTCTAAACGAGATTTTATAGTCCAATCTAGAAGTGGTCTGCCCAGAAATAGCGTACGTAAATTGAAAGAAAATCTTGGCACTAATTGCGAACCATAAACAATTAATACATCTTTAGGCCAATCTATCTGTACTGCACCTAAATTCAGAAGTTCTTGCTCAATTCCAGGAAAAAGTGATTCCAAAATGATATTAGCGCGTACCATTAATTGATGGAGTTGATGGGCTTGAGCAACTCCTCGGCGAAATTCTGGTTTGACAGGATAAATATCGCGTTCAATGAGTGTGACGCGTTCAAAATGATTGAGTAATATCCTACTGGTTAAAAGTCCGGTCATGCTACCGCCAATTACAATGGCGTGATTTAATTTTGTTGTAGTCATCATCATTTTTGAACAGAAGAAAACACTTTAACTAGTTCAACGTACATTCGATGAATCTCCCCCTCCCCTTCTCCCCCTCAGCCCTAACGATAAGTATTCAACCCAACACAATATGGCGTCACTTTCAAGTTGCAAATGGTGTCAGGTTGTCTAACACTGAACCTAACGGGTTTGTTGCCATAATTGCTAAAATTTGCTGATATTCCTCAAACAAATTTTCGACATATTCGTGTCCGTAAAAGGCGGTATTGTAATTGACATTAATGTTGTACTGAGCGGAACCGTTAATGCCAATGGAAAGCTTCCAGTCAGTGGCTTCAACCCCGTTACGCGGTAAGCGGCGATGTGGTTTGTTTTCCTGAGTGGTTTGTATAATTTGGAATACACACGCTGGCTGCTTCATCATTGCTGCGGCGATACGGATGTCATGGCTAACGAGACGAGGCAAAGAAACTTTTCTGTGGTCTAGACCAGCAAAAATATTTTGGGCTGAAGCTTGAATCACGTCTGCTATGGTAGGGGTTTGTGTCAGATTCACAACTAGCGGAAATAGCTGCAAAAATGTACCAATGGTTGCTTCACTTTCTAAATCAGGACGGCTGCCATTATTGACCACTGCATAGAGGTGGGATTGCCCAGTCATTTGGTATAAAAACAAGTAGTACCCAGCAAGGAAAAATGCGGAGGCTGGCACGCGAATTTGCTGACAATACGAGTGAATCAGCGCCGCTGTTTCCTTTGCTACGGGTTCGCTAATGCTAAAATCCTCGCGGTCATAGGTACTTGGTTGTGGAGGTACAACCGTAGGTTTGCATTGTGCAAAGTGCTTTTGCCAAAACTCGATATCTGACCTGTAACTGGCGCTGTTTCTTAGCGATGCCCATCGAGTGGCGTAATCGCTATACTGAGGACGGACTGCTAGAGAATTGAGTTCATTTCTCAACAGCGCTTGATACACCGCACGCAGTTCATCGGATACCTGCTGTATACCGATGAAATCGACAAAACCATGATGGGCGATCGCAATCACCGTATGGATATTACGACTATGTTTGATCACCGTGCAGCGCAAAAGCGGTCCTGTCTCCATGTCAAAAGGACATTTACTTTCTTTGGTGGTGATTTCCTCAACAATAGACTGTAACTCCATCTCATCGCTGACATATTCATAATTGTGGTAAGTCCATGACACGGATTGGGGTGGTAGTACCTTTTGGCGTACAACAGCGACTTCCAATTGAATTTTGAGAGATATCAATCGATGCAATAATCTAGCTTGGACAGAATTTGGTTTCTCTAACAATGCAATGGTTGCTTGTTCCAGACGCTTAAATTTTGATAGACTTCCTTTATTCTTTGAAGAACTAGGTAGCAGCTTGCTCAGTATTTGAAGAAACCAAGCGCCTTTGCGAATTAGGCGAGTTCGTAAAATTTCATTGCGTTCGACGACCAAGTCACACGCACGCTGGAATAAAACAGGGTCAAACTCACACTCCCAAATTGAACGGTTCGGGATGGAAAATGTTGGTGCAAATGTGTCCCCAGAAGTAAGTTGTGAGGCTACCCAATATAGTTCGAGTTCTGGAGAGAGGGGGTGTTCGTTGTCATTACCCCACCAAGGTTCCTGGTAGGTTTGGGCAAGGAATGTGAGGATTTCTGCTTTACCCTCTTGTAGTTGTGGAATTAGGGTTTCTTTGTCGTATTCCTCTTCAAGTGCCTCACTAGATACATATAAGTCTTGGTTTACTTCTCGAAGCGCCTCAATACTCTGGGCTAAACTAGCGATAGTAGGAGCTTTAAACAAATGCTGTAGAGACAACTCCAGAGAGAAATCTTTGCGTAAGCGAGAAATTACTTGCGTAGCTAACAGGGAATGTCCCCCAAGTTCAAAGAAATTATCGTGAATGCCTACTTGCTCTACCTGGAGTACTTCTTGCCAAATAGTAGCAATGATTTCCTCAGTCTCCGTTTGGGGTTTGACGTAAGCAACTTCTAGTTCTGGAGGCACCACTTTGCTGACAGGCAGAGCAAGGCGATCTATTTTACCGTTAGGGGTTAGAGGTAAAGAATCAAGCAGCACAAAAGCAGAAGGCACCATATAATCTGCTAACTTCTGATTTAGAAAGCCGCGCAGTTCTTTTGTAAAAACATTTTGGATAATTTCGGATAAAGATAAGTTGGGAACTACATAGGCTACAAGGCGCTTTTCCCTTAGTACATCCTCTGTGGCTATGACCACAGCTTCTTTGACAGTAGGATGTTGTACAAGTATCGACTCAATTTCTCCTAGTTCAACCCGCATCCCCCTGATCTTGACTTGAAAATCAGTGCGACCTAATAATTCTATGGAACCATCTGACCAGTAGCGAGCTAAGTCGCCAGTTTGGAATAATCGCTGCTTTCGATCTTGACTCAAAGGGTTTGAGATAAACTTTTCGCCATTCAGCTTTGGATGATTGAGATAGCCACGAGCCAAACAAGCACCACCTATATAAAGTTCGCCGACTTCTCCTGGTGTAACAGGTTGAAGATGTTCGTCAAGGATATAAGCTTGGTTATGGGGATAAGGATAGCCTACGGGTATGTAAATATATCCTCGTTCAGGGTCAAAGTCCTTTGGAACGGAATAAGCACAGTTACCAATGGTTTCTGTTTGACCATAGACGTTGAAAATGCGTATCCGCTCTTGAAACAGGTCTCGTAGTTGTTTGTAAACTTGAACTGGCGGTAAGTCACCAGAAAGCACAATAGTTCGTAATTTAGATTTCTGAAGTGCCTCTGTGTGTCTTTTGTCCAGAGTTTCTAATGCCTGAAGTCCATAGCGCCAAATTGAGTGTATGCCGTCAGAAATCGTTACTCCTTGTTTGTGGATCAGCTCAAACAAACTGATGGGGTTTTTGGTTTGTTCGCGCTTCGCAATAACACTGGTGGCTCCTCGATACAGAGGCACCATTAATTGCCTGACTGAGGAGGAAAACGAGAAAGATGCCACGTGGAGATAGACATCCTCAGGCTGAACTTGCAACACTTGGCTGACTGCTGGAATATAATGCGAGACATTGGCGTGAGTAATTTGCACGCCTTTGGGTTTTCCAGTCGATCCCGAAGTATACATCACGTAGGCAAGATGGTGTGGTGCTAGCTCACTGACTAGATTTTCTTGGCTCTCTCTAGCAATAGCGTCCCCATCCGTGTCAAAGCAGACCAGCCGTGGCTCCTGCTCAAAAAGCTCATTGACCAACCGCCTCTGAGTCAACAGCACCGACACCTGAGTATCCGATAACATGAAAGCCAAGCGCTCTTTGGGATACTCTGGGTCAAGTGGCACGTAAGCCCCACCTGCCTTAAGAATGCCCAGTAGTCCCACCACCATCTCTAAAGAACGCTCTACACAAATGCCTACCAGCACATCTGCTCCCAGACCCAAAGACTTAAGGTAGTGTGCTAACTGGTTAGCACGGCAGTTTAATTCGCGGTATGTAAGTTGTTGATTGTCAAATACAACTGCTACAGCATCCGGGGTAAGCTCTACCTGCTCCTCAAACAATTGATGAATACACTTATCCTGAGGATAATCCACCTGAGTATTGTTGCATTCCAAACTAAGTTGATTTTGAGTAGGTATCATAATTCGTTCAATTATTATTTTGTAATAACATCTGCAAAATCATAAATTAATTCAACTATCTTTCCACCTTTTCACGCTTCTATATAGTTATCTAACTGCATTAGCTCGTATATCCTTCTTAAAATCTAATTCATAATTTTCAAGGAAGCGTTTTACAACATAATCTTCCACTGTCTAAACTTCGCTAACAGCTTCTTGATGCCTATTATCAGCGCAGGATAACTTGACTTTACATGACTGCAATAAATTTAATACTGCATTTTATCTCAAAATATTACTATTTAAAAAAAGTGTAAGTAAGTCGGCACAATAAAACCAAACTGTGTGAAGGAAAGTAAACAAGACGAAAACCCTTTTTCCCCCTGCCCCCTGCCCCCTGCTCCCTGCCTTATCCCAACGATAATTATTTACGCCGACCTACTTATTGAGCTATCTCGTAAGTTAGCAGTATATCAACAAAATAGTCAATTATTTATCGCAATTATATTACTTTTCTTACTTTTCTTACTTTTCCTACTTTTCCTACTTTTTATTGTCGAGAGCGCTCCAGCAAGAAATCGAAACTTGGATTTATTCCTAAAATCTTTACCCGATCAATTTTCTCCACATGAACTGAACGCAATGCTGCTAAGATTTTTTGTAAAACTCGTCTCATAATTTCTCGTGTAGCTACTGCCAAGTTCAATGATTGTCTACGGTATAATTTCAAAATTTTAGAGAAAATGCAACCACAGTTAAGACAGTTAAGACAGTTAAGCAAAGGTTGAAAGAAACTTAACACAATAGCTTAATAGCTTAATACTAACTTCAAAAAGTCAGCTGCACTCTTAGAGGATGTTTGGAAAGTGTAGTTTTGTACCAAAATTTATCAATGATCCCCCTAAATCCCCCTTAAAAAGGGGGACTTTTACCCCCCTTTTTAAGGGGGGTAAAAGTCCCCTCTGGGGTTGGGGGGCAAAGGGGGGATCAAATAAAATATTTGATACTTCTCAAACATCCTCTTAGAATAATTGAACACACTAGCACCACAGTGCCTGGAAATAAACCGATTACCATTAGACACTGGAATTTAGACTAAAGCAGGCGATCGCGCGGAGCGCAGTGCCCCGAATCGCGATCGCTACGCGGTTACAATGCAAAAAAATGAAGGGATGCTTGTAGTTAGAACAAGCACCCCTTAAGCGGAAGATGAGAGAAGCACAACCAACTCTCAACAACCGCTATGGATTCTTTTGCCAAATTAAAAGCATTTCGTCAAACCGTAATACTAGTTGAACGACTTAAATGTTGCTTAGTCTAAACTCCAGTTTTTACGCTTCAGCAGTGAAGCGATGCCCAAAGCAGACAACATTAATACCCCTAATGTAGAAGCAGGTTCAGGGACACGCGAAATCGAAGTAAAGGCATTTGTGGAAGATAGAGTAGCCCCTGTGGGAGTATTAATGAGCGCAAATCCGGAGGACGGGAGAGTCGTAACTAAATCGGATAAAGCATTGGAACCTAGGGAATTAGGTAGGTAAGCGAACGTAGCCAAAAATTTAGGATTGCTAGGATCAAAGTTTTTAAAATCATTAAACCCGATGACGTCTGCAGAAAGCCCACTATTATCTGGTCTCGCTAAATTACTTCCCACTACAATCGAATTGGAAGAACCTTTAAAGATATCTTTTCCGGCATTAATAGTATACTCTGGACTCGCGTTTCCATACAAAGTGGCACCGTCAGGTGTCACGCCCGCTGGGATTGAGTCATCAAAGACAAAGTTACCGCTAACTGGCTCACCAGTTTCTTGAGCGTTGAACTGGAAGTTGAAGATAAAAAGGGAAGCTTGAGCAGGAGCGCTACTTACAGTTCCCAGCAACGTAAACGCTGCTCCGACGATAGCCATTAATAACTTTTTTTTGGCTTTCATAACACATCTCCGAAAAGTGCCAATGCGTCTCTATAAGTGGCTGAATATCTGCAAACACGTGAGGAGAAAATCAACCAGTTTCCACTTTAAGAATATACTTATGCCTAAAAATAAAAAATGAATTATCTTTAGGAAAATTTAGTATGTTTTTTATTATTTAAAAGACGACTAATAGGGCCTTGCTGATTTTAAGTATGAAACGCGATTTTGTCATGCTGTTAGCGTAGCTTGTCGCTCTGATAGGCACGCAGCAAACCGAAGAATGACAGCATTCATCCCTCGCTTGGGCAACCCCACTCATAGTATCTCGTCAAATTCGGTAAATGCACCCCCACTTAGAGATATTCTGCGGCTGATACAAAACTGAATGCAACAATGCAACTTTATGTAAGTTCGGGCATAAAACCCGCTATTCTAGGCAATAATTCTGACAAAGCACCTTCAGCCGCCATGACTCACCACATTCTCAAAGCCACCAAAGAAACCGTGCATCTGGGTGGGTTCTCTCATCTTTTAGAACCAGCACTCACTGTTGACTCTGGCGACACAGTTGACGTAGAAACATACACTGGCTACTACCTTTACGACAAAGCACCACCGGAGTTTCTCACATCTGCCTTTCTGGATATTTGCCAAAATCTTCCCCCAGAACGCAAAGTTGCAACAGGACCACATCTACTCACCGGACCAATTTACGTCCGGGAAGCGGAACCTGGAGATGTTTTGGAAGTAAAACTAGAAGCAATCTCACCCAGTTTACCCGTTGGCTTCAATGCGATTCGTACAGGTTGGGGAGCGTTACCACATCAGTTTCATCAACCCGCCTTGAGATTTATTCCCCTCAATTTAGAGGATAACATCGCTGAATTTCCCAAAGGGAGCGGTATTAAAATTCCCCTCAAACCTTTTTTTGGTATCCTAGGTGTTGCAACTACGGAAGCATTGCGAAACTCAATCCCTCCTGGTCACTATGGTGGTAATATCGATAACCAGGAACTACAGGCTGGTTCTAAGATTTTTTTGCCGATTTTCGTTCCTGGTGCCCTATTTTCTATCGGTGATGGACATTCAGCACAGGGAGATGGTGAAGTCAATGTCACGGCAATTGAAACTTCTATGAACGGCAAGATTCATCTTAAACTTCGCAAGAATTTACCTTTGACAATGCCAATTGCTGAAACTCCTACAGACATCATCACAATGGGATTCGGTCAAACATTAGATGAAGCCTTAGAGTTAGCTTTAAAAAACATGATTAATTTTTTAGAGCGCTTCATCAATTTGTCGCCGGAAGATGCTTATGTATTATGTAGTTTAGCCGTCAACTTTCGCATCACTCAAGTTGTCAACAGTCCACAAAAAGGCGTTCACGGAATGCTACCAAAATCAATTCTACCTAGAGAATTTTCGTTTTCACAAGAAGCAGAGTAACGCAACATCAAATTCTTAGTTCAACATGATCACAAATTCAGAATCAAGAACTGATGAAGTTTTGACTCTGAACTCTTGATAGCCTTAACGAATGTTTGCAAGACAAATAGAATTGCTATATTAAGGCTAATATTTTCAGGCGTTAGTGATTAAGCTTTAGTTTCAGCGCATTCCTATTGGCAAGATTCTCATGTAAAAGAGCTGTACACTCCGGAACACCCACATTTTTCTTCTGCAACCATCCGTCACTATCTTTTAGCCGTTGCATTTCTTCTTCAAGCGCGGCTTGAGCAGCAAATAGACAAGGGGTACTGTAGTTAACAATAGACACACCAACTTCCCTAAGGTCTTGTAAGCCATATGCAGGAGATTTCCCTCCGGCAATTTGATTAAATAAAAGAGGCTTGTCCAATTTACTTTTTAGAGTTTTAATGACCTCTAAATCCTTGATTCCATCAGCCAATATGGCATCAGCGCCCACCTCAGCAAATGCCTTAGTTCTTCTAACAATTTCGTCAATATCACTTGCATCTGTCCGAGCCACTACAAATATATCTTGACGAGTTGCCAAAACTTTTTTCAATTTCTCAAGGTAATCATCCAAGTCCATCAGCAGTTTGCCATCAACGTGACCGCATCTTCTTGGTCGTTTTTGGTCTTCAAGAATTACCCCTGCTGCTCCAATATTTTCTAATAAATGAACTACATGACAAGCAACTTCAGTATCAACATATCCATCATCAATATCGACAATAATGTAATGCTGGGGAAGCAGGGTTTTGACTCTTTGGACAAACGCAACTATATCAGACCAAGAAATAAATCCAATATCGGGTAAGCCGTAGTAACTAGCTGCAAAACCGAAACCACTAATAAAAATTCCATCGTAATACCTCGCCGCTATTGATGCCGAAAAAACATCATAAACGCCAATGAAAGGAATGATGTCTCTAACCATCAACTCATTTCGTAAGCGACTACCAAAAGTTGCATCCATATTGTTAAATGTTGAGTAATCAGTCGTGTTAACCATAGTTACTGCCACTCCATTGATTGAATTTGGTTGAGCAGTCGTTAGACTTCTTTGTCCAATTTGTCCAAAAGGTATTTGACATCTGCAAACACATCAACTATTGCTTGAAAGTGTTATTTTCTAGCCTGACTTTGGTAATTTTTACAGTCATGCTAATAAAAGTGGAGTTCTAAAAAAAAGCTCAACTTCCACTAGTTCTTGTACTCAATGTGCATATTAGTAGGTTAGAAAAACTCTTTGCTGCTATTATTTTGTAGGTGAGGCTTGATGTCTCTCCTGATTTATTTAAGTAAGTCGGCGGGAATAAACAGAACTATGTACTTTATGTAAATGCACCTGAAACTCTTACCAATGACCATGACCTATGACAAAGCACGGTCTTCACCAGTTAACTTTAATGTGCCGACCTACTTATTGCAAATGATAATAATACGTTAATAAAATATATGTCAATGGTGAGAGGACATAATGCTTATTATTAATCCTAATATTTCTATCGAAAATAGTTTAATTTCATATAAGTAATCTATATAGCAATATAATTGTAATAAATTTCCTTATGGTGTTATTGTAGCTAAATACTCGCGTTATTAATAAATTTTATTGAAATAATATTCATGAGCTATTTTCAGTATAATCATATTTATTGCAGGCGTATTGAGTAATAGCTTCTAAAGATGCTAGTGTAAAAAAATGATAACTTTATTATTGAGTTTACAACAAAGTACGACTTAGGTTTCTTAAGACAAGATTATTTGACAGTTGCCAAAATAGCGTTAACAAAGAAAAGTTGTTCCCAGACTGTAGCGGTATTACAATTGCCATAAAACCTTTTTCTGGTATCCTTAATGTTGCTACTCCAGAAGTAACCCAAAGTTATATTCTTCCTGCTTGCCGTGTGGCAATATGTATAACTTAGAATTACAAGCTGGTGTTAGATGCCTACATAACGTATACTTGCTCAGTGACTTTGCGGTATCAAAAGTTTGCACTGAAGCTATTCATCTAAGCCAATATTACTTAAACAATTACGCTATAGAAATCTGACCTAATGTGTGAGATAGTGTAATTCATAGTAGGTTGAAAGATTGTGAGATTAAACAAATAGTGGTTGAATGGTTGGGTAAATTTGCCTCAAGCCAGTCTCTTTTCTATTTGAAGAAGAAAGCATTTCAACGTCACTTGAATATTAGTCCAAAACTCCTAATCAATATGGTTTCTACACACAGGTTGCTTCTTGTTATTAGTGGACTATTTTCTGGCATTCTTGCTGGATTTTTAGGAATAGGCGGCGGTACAGTTTTAGTCCCTATACTAGTTACTTTGGGATATACACCAGTGCAGGCAGTCGCTACCAGTAGTCTAGCAATTTTGATTACATCTATTTCTGGTACTGTGCAGAATTGGCGCATGGGTTACATTGATTTTAAGCGGGTGATTTTGTTAGGATTGCCTGCTTTAATCACTGCACAAATTGGTGTTTATTTGGCAAATCTTGTACCTTCTTATATTTTGCTGAGTGCCTTTGGATTATTGCTGTTATTGAATATTTATTTGGTGGAATTGCGTAAGCGCCTGACAAAAGGGGAAGTACAAACTCAAGAGCAAAGGTTTAACCCCACGCTTGCCAAAATCTTTACAGGAGGAGCAGCTGGTATATTAGCAGGTTTATTTGGTGTAGGTGGTGGTGTCATTATGGTTCCACTGCAAATTTTGCTACTAGGGGAACCAATTAAATTGGCGATTCAGACGAGTTTAGGCGTGATTGTTATTACAGCAATTTCTGCCACTATAGGGCATGCTGTCAGCGGCAATATCTTATTTATAGAAGGAGTAATTTTGGGAACTGGGGGACTTGTAGGAGCGCAAATTAGTACTCGCTTTTTGCCTAAATTGCCAGATCAAGCTGTGATTTTCGCGTTTCGGACTCTGCTAGCAATTCTAGCAGTTTATATGTTTTGGCAAGCTTGGCAGAAGTATTAAAAAATAACTACGGATAAACACAGATAAACACAAATAACATTTAATCGGTGTTTATCTGTGGTATGATAATTATTATGTATAAAATCTTAATTCTAATTCATACGTTTATAATTTTGTATAATCTAAACCATTATTTTTTCTTTTTTAAGTAAATGGGCAGAAAGAGCAAAAAGCTAAAATCAAGCGAATAACTGATACCCAATCTCTGCTACCAACACGAAAAGTTTATTTGAGCGAGTCGATTAAATCGATAAATATGGAGCGTCGCAAGTTTTTAAAATATGCCACTTTAGCAGGAACTAGCTTTACCTTTATTGGTTGTACAGGTGGCGGAAAGTCGAAATCACAAGGTGAAGCTCCTGTCCTAACTTCGCCGATGGCGGCGAATGAACTTCTCAAGGTAGGATTTGTCTATGTTGGACCTGTGGGTGATTTTGGGTGGACTTATGCCCACGATTTAGGTCGCAGAGAAATGGAGGCAAATCTTCAGCAGAAAGTGAAAACGACTTTTGTAGAAAATGTCAGCGAAGGTGCGGACGCTGAGAGGGTGATTCGTCAATTGGCATTAGAAGGTAATAAGTTAATTTTTACGACTTCTTTTAGCTATATGAACCCCACAATTAAAGTAGCAAAAGACTTTCCCAATGTTGTTTTTGAACATTGTACTGGATACAAACGCGTCAGGAATGTCGGTACCTATCTGGGACGCTTTGAAGAACCGCGATACCTAACTGGTATGATTGCTGGCAAGATGACAAAATCGAATGTGATTGGTTTTATTGGTTCATACCCAATTCCTGAAGTCATTCGCGGAATAGGTGCGTTTACGCAAGGACTGCAACAGACAAATCCCAAAGCAAAAGTGAGGGTGGTTTGGGTGCAAAATTGGCATGATCCAGCTAAAGAAAGAGAAGCTGCCCAAGCTTTAGTTAATTTAGGTGCGGATGTCCTAACGCAGCATACCGACTCGATCGCTCCTATTCAACTAGCAGAGGAAAAGGGTATTTATGCTTTTGGCTACAACACTGATATGAGTAGGTTTGGTGCAAAAGCTCACCTAACATCAGCTATCAATAAATGGGGGAAATTTTATATAGATAAAGCCTTGGCTGTGATCAACGGAACTTGGAAGTCTGAGGAAGTTTGGTATGGAATTGCTCAAGGAATGGTGGATATTTCGCCCTTGAATCCTGTGGTTCCTGAAGATGTTCAACAATTGGTCATAAGGAAACGCGAGGAATTTATGAGCGGTGCTGCACATCCTTTTGATGGGGCGGTGAAAGACCAAAATGGTGTGGTACGAGTCCCGAAGGATCAGGTGTTGGGCGATAAGGAACAACTGGCGATGGATTGGTATGTTCAGGGAATTGAGGGAGTCAAAACAATTCAAAATTCAAAATTCAAAATTCAAAAATAATACCCCATGGCGCGCATCCAGGGGCTTGTATCCCAACTGTCAATTCAAAATTTTTCTTAAATTTTGTAAAGTGCGTGCCGTAGGCATACTAAGAATTTCGCGAATTTTGAATTCAAAAAATGGTCATTCCCAAGGTAAAGTCTTGAAAAATGAACCGCCCTAAGCGATTGCCCAAGGGGTAGGCAAGAGAGCGCAATCGCATTGCTGCAATCTACAAAGGGCTAGTTTCTCCCCTCAAGTTAATGCAAGATACTAATCGTGATAAAATTGGAAATTGGATTGGGAGCGTCGTCAGCGAAATTCCACAACATCGCGTTTGATTAAGACTTCGCGATCAGCAAAAAAGCTCTGTCCCAAAAGAGGAGTATCACCTCCTCCAATCGCGACTTCTACATTCTCAGCCTTAGCTCCACCAACTTCTATCGATTTCACTTCGCCAATCGGCATTTTCACTTTTTTGCCATCGGCGAGTATGAAAACACCTTCACCCACGGGCTTAACTTTCAAAGTTTTTGCCATCTCCTGGGTGATAGTGGTGAGAGAGGCTCCCGTATCCAACATCATCTCCTGTTGATAATCGTCATTGAAAGTCACGTCGATTCTTGGGGTGAGATCATCACCCCGTTTAATTTGGGCTGGTCCAGACTTACGTGGGTAATGAATAACCAGAGCTATCAGTAACATCAACAAGGCTAATTCCATATAAAATACCCCGTAGAAACACTGAGCAAATCAAAAATGTGGATTTTGTATTAAAAACAAAACCAGGGCAAAACTTTCCGGATTCCTTTGTTAGATATATTGGCAATGTTGAAAGGCTGCTTGAACAATTTGTCGGGGTATATTTATTCAGCTAGATAAAAAAAAATTTTGAAATAGAAGTTGACATAACATCACTATAGTGATAATCCTAAAAGATACTCTTTGAAAAAAAATGACTTTTCAAGCTAGTTAACAATCAAACAATAAAATTGGACGCTGCATCGAAAAATTAGCTTTCATTGCACAGCAAGCATCCCATGCTCATTAAACTTAAGCCTGATAGTATACAGTCAAAAAGCTGGCAATTGCTATCACCAGCAACTCCATTGATATGTGCTGACTGCAACTCTATAAGCTAAAGCAGTATCAACAGAACCCATAGATAAAACTGTACTGCAAGTTGCCAGAGTCATGAGACTTAATTTTTTGACAGTAAACATAATGATTACCTACTGTCAATAACTAACTAATCGTAGGAAAAAAAGCCCCTCATAAAAGAGGGGCATGTATGTGGCATAAAGAACGCATTAAATGCGAACGAAGTAACTTTTTAGAAAAGCACAAAAGTTTTAGGTGAATATACTATTTGCTTACTGTGGTGGATTGAAATCGCGAATCAATTCACGCCAGGTATTACTTCCAACGGCTCCATCCGGTGTCAGACTATTGTTACGTTGAAACTCTGTAACTCTCCTTTTAGTTGTCTCTCCAAAAGAACCGTCCACACTCAGAGCAAAGCCCAAATATCTCAGTAGCTTTTGCACCAAAATAACAGCATCGCCAGAGTCTCCTGTTTGTAATTGGGGCAAAGGCTTGACAGCTTGAAGTTCAATATTTTCTAGATTTGACATGATGAAAATCCTCTTGATGGTTTTAATGAAATATCTAGGACTTACGCATTGGCAGAAATTTGATTGTATGCGTAAAGCCTTAGTTGATTTACGGGACAGAAGTTAAGCACTCTTACGCGCTTTCCTTCTGTATTTTTAATAAATGTAAGCACGCATCAACTTATGCAGTTCTGGGATAGAGATGGAAAAATTCCCAGTATTCTGGTCAAGGCAACCCTACATAGCAACTATCCTTGTACTAGTAAGCTGTTGCGCCTACAAGTTGCAAAGCGACAAGTAACAAAGTTCTTGTGCTATGGGCTAGACAGCCCGTCGGTAACAATGCAACTTAAAAGGGCGACAGCTTATCTGGCGCGATGCCAAGACGATCCAACTGGGGCACCCGCCTCACTAGGACAACCCTTGCGTCCTAATAATTAATATGTAGCGTCATATACTATTTGCTAAAATTTGGTTGTGTACTATACGCAAAATTACCTAATATGTCTATACTTACTCTCTTTTTGTTCAATCAGCTAAGAATCATAGTTAATATAGACTATTGAGTTTTGACCATTGCTGAAATAATCAACATAAGTTATAGATTTTGAATTTTACCTGCGTGAATTTTTAATTATGCAACCTCCATTTTTTCAATCAATAACACAACGTCCGGTTCTGAAATTACCGAATAATGCCAGAGTTGCTGTTTCGGTGGTGATGAATGTTGAACACTTCGCTTTTGGCAAACAGGGGACAGCAATTCAACCTGATTTAAATAGTTATCCAGAAATTGCCAATTATGGTTGGCGCGACTATGGCAATCGAGTTGGGATTTGGCGCTTATTTGACTTATTTGCTGAATTAGAAATTCCCGTGACGGCAGCAGTGAACGGCGAAATATGCACACTTTATCCGGAAATTATCGCAGCCATGCAGCAACATCATTGGGAAGTGATGGCACATGGTCTTAACAATTCCAAAGGTCATAGTGGCATGGATAGGGAAGCAGAAATAGAAATCATTGATAAAACGCTGAGTTTACTAGAAGAAGCCACTGGAAAAACTCCAAAAGGTTGGTTAACACCGGGGTTTTCAATTACAGAATCAACGTTTGAATTGTTGTATTCTGCGGGAATTGTTTATACTGCTGACTGGGTAAACGATGACCAACCCTATTGGTATTATTTACCCAACGGACGCTTGTTGGCAATTCCCTATACTCTCGAAACCAATGATATTACCTTATGCTTGAATAACCGATTTTCTGGTGCAGAATTTGCCCAAGCGATAGAAGATCAATTTGACCAACTTTGGTTAGATGGAGAATCTCAAGGGCGGGTTATGACTATTAGCTTGCATCCTTTTATTGTGGGTCAACCACTGCGGTTTAAGTATTTAAAACAATGTTTGTTACATATTAAAAGTCAACCTAATACATGGTTGACAACAGGTGAGGGCATTTATGAATGGATGACTGAAACCACAGGAGTCAAGACACCGCAATATGAAGAAGACAATGAATAAAAAGACTAAGTAGAGCGGCACAAATAAAGTTAACTCGTTCAGTCATTAGTCATTAGTCATTAGTCATTAGTCATTAGTCATTAGTCGTTAGTAAGAGGGCGCGAGTTTCAGGCGTTATTACCTTCGCTCTTCTTGGTTCTGTGTATTCCTACTTATTTCACAAATTGAACAAAAAACTAAAAATGGGAAAAATGGCAAGATTTCAGTAATATTACTAATTGACGAAGAGAACGCTATTTGAAAAGATTACGAATGTTCATAAGCCCAGAATTTATGCGGATTTGATGGCAGCAAAAGTGTAGTCAATAGCAAAATTCAGGGACAATAGAATTATGAACAAAGTTATGCAGTCCAGCAAAAAATATGTTGTTCCGTTTATGGTTGTGGGTATAGTTGCCAGCCTCAGCAGCTGTAGTTTTCATCCCATCTCTCATCATCTTGAAAGCACAATGCCAACAGCCAATACAACAACTAACAGCCAACTTGCTGCACAAGCAGCAACTGATAGCAAATTATCTTCAACCGAAGAAACCCCAACCCAAAATAAGGCTTCCTTGAGTTCTGCCGCTGTTACTAAAAAAACTGTTAACGTCAGCCTATTTACAAGTGATACTCAATGTCAAGAATTGATTCCACAACAAGTCTTAGTACCAAAGCAAGAACCTGTGATAAGTGCGGTGGGTAACATTATAAAGCAATTTGATAGTGCTGATTTTAGCTTGTCTGGGTATAGTGTCACTGTCAAAAATCAAGTCGCAACAATTGATTTACAAATATCCCCTGATTCCGAGCGTCAATTCACTTCTCTTTCCAGTTGTGAGCAGTTTGCTTTATTTGGCAGCCTTCGCAAAACTTTATTAAGTCAGGTTGAATGGAATATTAAAAAAGTTCGCTTCACCCACCGAGGGGAAGAAATAGTAGTTTGAAAGAAAGAAAATAAAAGATAAAAATATTTTTTTATTCATTCTTCTGTCTTTATACATAGACTATATCCGCTGCTCAACTATCTTCATAAGCTAGGATTTTCTGTGGCTTTCTTATAAGATGAAAAGCGAAGGCAGTATCGTTTGGTTTGTCCTTTTCCTTGTTGTGCTTTGCCCATGAATTTTTCTTTTGCTCAGGATGTGTCCGTTTATCAGCTGGCTTTGGGAATGCAAGCGCCTCCCCAACCATTGCCCCATAGTCCTGCTAGTCTACTGTCACTTGTCAGATCACAAATTGATTTACTTATTGAGCAACAGATTGCAGCCACTTTGTGGGTAAAGCTACCACCAGGAAAAATTTGGCACTCAGAAATTGAACGCTATCACCAACAACTGAGAATATCTGACGTCATTCGTACTTTGCATATTGAGGAAAGTAGCACAGGAATAGAGGGAGTAGAAGAGAACACCTGCGTGGGTGGGTTCCCTGATTTGAGCAGGCTGTCGAAGAGCGACAAAGATGCGCACAGTAGGAGTGAAAAACTCTCCGCGTCTGTGCGTCTGCCAATGGCAGACGCACGCCAGTCGGACGAGATAGACACTCCGGCAAACAGAGGCAACGCGCTGCCTCCTCAATTGGAACCAGAGGCAAACAGCTCCTCAATGGCAACTTCCCCACGGGGCAGCCTCCTGTGTGCGTCTTCTGATATACGAATACAGAGCTTACCAAATAGCCTGTTGCGTAGGGAATACTTTCTCATGGTGTTGTCGCCGCAGTTTTGCTTTCTCATTCTGGCTCATAGACCATTTAGAAAACGCAGAAATAATTCGGCAACGAACAGAAAAAAAAACCCGCCGTTACTTGCTATAAGTACCTTTGATGGAAAAGTCATTCAGCGAGTGTTAGATGTTATCAAACAGGCGATAACACCAGAATCATCCGTGTTTATACCGAACGATTTTATTTGTCCCCCCGCAAGCGAGCCAACACTCATAAGTCAACTGTTGGCAAAACAACTCCAGCAACAGGATGAAATTCATCGTCAAAGAACGACAAAGCGTCTTGCGCACATGCAGCAGCAAAATCAAAAATTGCAGGAAACTCTGCAACTTCAAGATGAATACTTGAGCAATGTGTGTCAGGAACTGCGCGCGCCTTTAACACATATGAAGACAGCCCTGAGCCTTTTAAATTCCCCTAATCTCAAACCCCCTCAGCGACAACGTTATTTCCAGATGCTCAAACAAGAATGCGATCGCCAAAATGCCCTGATTACTGGTGTGTTGGATCTGGTACAGTTAGAGCGGAATTTGGAGCGGATACCTTTGGAACCTGTGCGTCTGTCGGACATTGTGCCTGGAGTTGTTAGTATCTACCAGCCCTTAACCCGAGAAAAAGGTATCATGTTAGCCTACACTGTACCTACTGACCTTCCACCTGTTTGGTGTGTGAGCGGTGGACTGAGGCAGATTGTGATTAATCTGCTTTCCAACAGCATTAAGTTCACCCCCAAAGGTGGACAGGTTTGGGTACGAGCACGTGTTCAGGGTGATTATGTCCAATTGGAATTTCGCGATACTGGTATTGGTATTGCCGATAGCGAAATTCCCAAAATCCTTAATCGCTTTTATCGCGTACGTCCAGTCGCAACTGAAGACCCTGGTGGTGTTGGTTTGGGCTTATCAATTGTGCAATTATTACTATGGCGCTGCGGTGGTTCTCTGTCTGTAAAAAGTAAACTATATGAAGGTTCTACTTTGACTGCGCAGCTAGCGATCGCCCTTTAGGGCGCTGCGCTTTGCGCAATCGCGATTCGGGGCAGTGGCTGAGCCAATCGCCCCGGAAAATCGACCACAATCATCCTTTTGAGACAAACTTTATGTTCATCACCTTGATTGCAGATTATGGTAATGGTGACCCAGCTTTTGCTGAGGTGACGCAACGTTTACTCATAGGACTACCGGAAGCACAGATTCATACTCTCTCAGTTCCTGCCTTCAGTACTCTGGCGACAGGCTTTTGGATTGCCCAACTTGGTCTTAATCCCGGTCCCCAAGAGCGTTTAATTTATCACAACTGCGCACCTCGTCAAGATGATAAACAACCTAGACTAAATAATGAAGGCGAAGGACTCACTTATGCCTTGCTAGCCAATGGTGTCACAGTCGTAGGCGTCAATGCTGGTTACAGTCTCTCTTTTATCAAAGAATATGCACAAAAACTGCAAATAGTCAAGGTTTCTAGAGGTGGGTCGCAGTTCCGTTCTCGTGATGTGTTTCCCAATGCAGCAGCGGCGATTGCCTCCGGCACTGCCCCTTGGGCAATCGCTCAAGGCGACTTTAGCCTTTTAGGAGAAGTTTTGAACCCAAGCAATATACCTGATCCCCCGAGCGATCGCGTTGCTTGGATTGATGGCTACGGTAACATCAAAACCACCATTCCATCACATTCTCTCAACCTCAAACCTGAAGAGAAGGTGGTCATCCGCGTAGGTGATGTGGTCAGTGATGCAGTCTACTCCGATGGTAGTTTTAAAGTGCCAGAAGGAACTTTAGCTTTTTCTCCAGGGAGTTCTGGTTGGTCAATGCCTGATGGGTCAAAATCAGTTCGTTGGATGGAACTATTTCTGCGTGGTGGTAACGCCTGGGAACGCTTCGGCAGACCCCGTGTTAATCAGTTAATTACTCGCATCGGCTAAGGTTGAGGAAAAGAGCTTGACTTTCCATAAATCAGATGCCGATGATCAACGATTAATTCTTCACTTCCCACTTTTGCTGACTGCTGACTTCCAAAGGAAGGAAAATCGTTAGTACTTCTCCGTGACGGGGACGCTCGCGCACAATCAGTTTACCGCCGATCGCCTGAAACAAATGCTTAGTTGCAGCGAGATTCAAACTTATCGTACCCGTTTCTGGTTGGAACATCAGCAATTGACCAAGAGCTTTGCGAATTGGCGGTGTGCAGGTCGATGCTGATGCTTTCCCATTATCTCCAGCTTGAGGTAACGGCAATAACTGTAATTTCAGTTGATCCCCAGCAGGAATGACTTGTACTTGAATATGGCTACCACCGGGTAAGCTGCGGGTGAAATTCTCCATCAAACCAGTGAGAACCCGATCCAACATGGTAGGATTACTGATGACAGTGGGTAACTGCTGAGGTAAAACCACATCCAAAGTCAAGTTCCGCCGATTTGCTGCTTCTTGCCAGCGGGGGATGCTTTGCTGCAACACTTGCTCGAGAGACATTGCCGTGAGTTGAGCGTGTGTGCATTTTACCGTGGCAGATGTTTCCAGTTCTGCTGCTCTAAAGAGCAACTCCATCCGGTCAATTTGCTCAGTGCATTCACGGTCGATCATTTGCAAACGCTTGATAACGTTGGCAGGCAGCTCACGCTGTTTGAGCAGTAGACGAGTGATGGTGCGGATGGTAGTCAGAGGAGTGCGAACTTCATGAGCAAAAGCTTGCAGCAGTTCTACATCAGGACGAGGTGAAGAGATATGGGGAGATGGAGGGCTAGAGGTTGCCACTTTGTAGGGTGAAGCAGAAGCGTCTGGTGCAGAAGTTCCTATAGAACGAAGTGCGCGTTGCGGAATGGAGGACTTTGGGCTTTTCTCTAGAGTTGGGGAATAAGAAGCTTTGGGTTCGCACAAAGTAGAGTTGGCGGGCAATGAAGATTCGTTGTGTCCCCGTGTTCCGGTGTCTTCTTCTGGTTCTGGAAATTGCGTTAGCAACAACCGAGTGAACTCCATGACTATGCGATAATCTGGAGTTTCTGGAGAATACTTTTGTACTAATGCCTCTAAATCGGCAAACAACTGCGGATGGCTTAATCTGACTCTTGCTCCGAGCGATCGCCATGCTAACTCAACAACCTCTGGCTCAAAAGAAAATGAAAAACTTTTATCACCATTGGTATCTTGTGCTAAAACCAGCACTAATCTAAACTGCTTGGTGAAAACCAAACAAAACTGCTCCCTAGCCAATGGATCTGTTCCTAACAGAGGTAAAACCGACTCACCAGGAGCAAATGCATCTGCCACAGTCACATCATGAGGCATTTGAAATGGCATGAGTGCCAAGGGGTTAAATGGCTTTGCCGTAAAAGTGACTGTTTGCAAGCTTTGAGCTAGTGTTGGTTCGCTGAAGACAGGTGCTGGCGCAGCTAAAACTAATCCTTGGGTATCTTCAGGTAACGCTGTTGCCAAGGTATTTAATAACAACTGCTCTGTCGCCGCTATGCTTACGCGCCACTGCTGCTGTGCTTTGGCAGATGAGCATTCAGCCACTGTTGATTTATTTGCTAAAACTTCGCTCAGACTTGGCAAGATCCATTTATACACAACTTTTCACCCCTTCAATAAAGAGCGACTGACAGCATTTTGGGCAGACATTCACTACTTATTTACGAGGTTATAAGGATTTGTTTGTTAGTGAAAGTCGTAGAACCGAACAATTGGAGCGCAATTTCCCCTGTAAGTAGTCATGAAGAGTCATCCTTTGTAGATATTGCACTTTTTTTTGTTAAAACAAGCATTGAATCATTATGCAATTTTACAGCTATTTTTAGGTAAATAGACTTTTTTTGTCTCGAGCATAGACAATGCAGCGGCTTCAAGGCAGAGTAGGCGCAAAGACGAGCCAGCGCTATACAAGGGTTGCAAACCGCTATATTGATTAGTCTAGGCTCATAACCAATCTGTTGATAGATACTTAGCTTACACTTGCGGACGATGTAAGTTAGAGCAAAACAAGGCAAAACAGTAATGTGAGCGCAAAACAAAGTAGAAACTACATAAATTTGTGCTTACTTTTCGCTATGAAATGGAGGAGTAAAATGGCTTTGGGCGAACACAAGCGTGCCGTTGGCGTATTTTCTAGCCGTCGTGAAGCTGAGTATGCACTCACCGAACTCAGAGATGCTGGCTTCCCGATGAATAAGATTTCTATCATTGCTAGAGATGCGGATCGTGAAGGTGATATTGCTGGTGTCGAAACGCAAAAGCGTGTTGGCAACAAAGCTGATGAAGGAGCCGCAACCGGAGCAGTGACTGGTGCAACATTAGGGGGCATTACTGGCTTGCTCGTAGGTTTAGGTACCTTGGCAATTCCTGGTGTGGGTCCTATATTACTCGCAGGCGAAATAGCTACAACTCTGGCTACAACTGTTGCAGGTGCTGGAATTGGTGCAGCAACTGGCGGATTATTGGGTGCGCTAATTGGTTTGGGAATTCCTGAAGAACGAGCCAGAGTATACAATGATCGGGTCTCTCGTGGTGATTATTTGGTGATAGTAGACGGTACAGATGATGAAATTCGTCGTGCTGAAACTGTTCTGACAAACCAGGGTATTCAGGAGTTTGGCATTTACAATGCACCTGGTGTTGCAGGCACTCGTACAGATGAGTCTGCTCCCGTTCTGAACAATCCATCTTCTGATCGCATTGTGAACAATGAACCTCAGGTAACTATTGTTGACCGTCGTGATGCAACTATTTAGTAAGTCATCAGTCATGAGTCGCTGATCAAAAAACCGCTTTTTCTAGACTATTGACTGTTGAGTCTGGACTTTGAAAGATTCGCTCCTCAACCTCACACACAATTAACAGTGTTCAGTTATCAGTCAGTTATCAGTCAGTTATCAGTCAGTTCTCGTAACAGAATGAAGTTAGGCAATTTCAACAAGGATTTGCGTGTTCTTGTATCCATTTTGTAAATGAAAAGATAACTGTCTGCTGTTAATAACTGCTTCTGTCAATGAAACTTTTGAAACATTCAAGTGGAACAGAGAAGATGAACAAGTTTATTCCATTGATCATTAGTGGCGTTATAGCTGTTGGTGCGGTTGGTTGCGAACCCCCTTCTAGAACGAGTGCAGATGCTCCTTCTAGTACAAATGAAAACGTTAACGCTCCAACACAAGAAACTGCTCAGAAAACCCAAGAAGACGCTACCGATCAAGTTCGTAAAGACCAAATAGAGTCTGACATTAGAGCACGCGAGCAACGTAACAATGCCACCGGCGGTGATGCAAAAAGAGAAGATGATGATTTGGAAAGCGAAGTTCGCGGCAAGTTAGAGGCAAATATACCAGCTAGTCAGTTAACAGTTGACGCTGAAGAAGGTGATGTCACTGTAGCGGGAACAGTTCCTACTCAGGAGCAACTGAATAAAATTTCTACTTTGGCACAAGAGATTAAAGGTGTCAAAAGTGTGAAAGTTGAGGCAAAAGTTGCTCCAGCGCAACCTAATTCAAACACGAACAATAAATCAGGTCAGTAGCAAGTTTTATCTTTCGAGGGGGTTTGGGGGAGCTATAAGACCCACGTCCTACCCGATAGGGAGGCGTGGGATACATGGACTCCCCCTCGTTAATTTTATGGGGTTCAATACCCCTAAAATTAACAAAAAAACACGTATATTTGTTGGCAATTCCTAACAAAAACGTTAGGATAAATATACCGTATAACCAGCGGTTGCCTTGACTCAAACGGACACGCTTTCTTCTGCGTGGTGAACACCGCAAACGGCATAAATCGGTCTGTACCTTGACCATCGGAGTTAAGGGGTTCCAACCAAAAACTTCGGGTGAGATGTGCCCGATTCTGTAGTTGGGTAAAAACTTCTCTGCGAGACGCTTCGCGAACGCAGTACGTAGGTGTATTTTCCATTCGTTTTCGTAGGGAGAGCAGTACGCACGGGCTATGCGGAACGGAAACCGCCTGGGCAATCGGTCTGCCGGGGTCGTATGGGAGAAATCCTGCACGACTAGGTAAGTGATGCAATACCCGGAAGGGAAATAACCAGGAAAACCCAATCGTGAGGTTGGGAAGCCTACACCGTAATCTCTGATTCGGTGTAGCAGAGGTCACAGCTCATAAGGCTACGATAGGCATCTACCATACTAACTAGATTCAAAAACTAACGCTCGCATTCTTCATAGAAACAGAAGAATGCGAGTGCTTCTATATTTCAGCTAATACCGTTTTGGAAAAAGAATGCGACACATCGACAAGACCCCTCCTCAACCCTCCCCAAGGCATCGGGGAGGGTGCCGTCAGGCGGGTGGGGTATCTGTCGCATTTTTAATTGGTATAAGCCACCAAATTGCACAAGGGAAAAACTTACCCTTTTGTTTGTGTGCGCCAGTGCTTGAGAGTGACCATGTAAATGAAAATGATCATTAATACAAGGGGCGTTATTGTTGTTGGCTCCGGTACCTTCTTCACTTCCTGTCCAGGCACAGTTACGGGAGGAGTGGACGGCACTTCAATGATTTGGTTTTCACCCGGAGGACCACCATTGCCTGATGGAGGAACAGACCCACCGCCACCAGAGGAAGAGGAAGTGCCAACAGGCGGTGTAGCTGCGATGCTGCTACCACCGCGACCGGAGGAATCACCGCCACCAAACGAAAGAAGAAGTAGGAGCAAAGCAAGACCGGCACCGCCAATCAGCCAGGTAGGAAAAGAACTCCCTGAGCCTTGTTGCAACACGCTATCTTCTGGTATGTTGCCAGGAAAATCAACTTGTGCAAGGCTGGAAGGAAGATCAAGGCTGATCGCTTCTGGCTCTAACGATACTGGAGATTCCCATGAAACGACTTCTCCAGCGATCGTTTCAAGTTTATCAGTGAACCCATCACCTGAGGGGGGAACGCCAAGATTTGGACGTCCCAAATCAGCACCATCTGGCGCATATGGAAAGGAGAGTTCTCGGAGAATAGTGTATTTGAGAGACTGTTCATTTCCAGATTCTAACGCAAGCTTGGCTGCTGAAAGTTTCTCTAAGAAAAACTTGGTTTCCTCCGGCTTTAGACCCAGAGCTTGAATCTGCTGCTGAGCATCGGGAATTTTTGCAATCTCCCGAAGCAACAGACGCCCATAAGAGTATTTCAAATCCAGCAAGGCATTACGAGGATCAAGCGAGTTCCCACCTCCTTGAGGTGCCCAGTCAAAGTTTTTGGTGATCTGTGCCAAACCTTCTTGTGGAGTCTGACTTACCGTCTGCCCAAGAAGATACTGATGCCCATCCACGATAGCAGCGTTGCCGTCCTCCCAGAATGAGGCGTACGGTATCTGAGCAAGATTGGGATTGTTTCCGTAGAAGGAAGCGAAATTGCGGAAGTTTTCTTCCCCACCAGCGGCTTTCATCAGCAACTCTTGGTAGGTTGGTCCACCTTTCGACTCAAGTATTTTCTCGAACACTGCTCCAGCCTTGTTACAAGAAGCACCAAATCCTACACTACATCCAGCAATGCCTCGCATTTGGCTTAAATCTCGCCCTGATCTCTGGTACTGGAGATAGTTTTGCTCCAGTCCTTGTTGGATGCCATAGTGTCCAACGTTGAGTTGAGCAGAAGCAGGTTGAGATGCATTGACTACTGTTGCAAAAGATGATAATGTAACCGCTATTTTTTGAACTTTTGACTTCAAGGGATTTACCTCCAACAAGTAATTTTCGATGCACCTTATGAGACTGGAGAGGAAGTTAAATTCTGAGGCGAGTTGATGTTAATTGTGATTGCTGTCCCTTTAAGTTTTTCGCCTGTAACAGAGTGGTAGATGACAACAGCGCTGTTTGGTTGGTCGAAGAGGTAACCACGATTAGAGGGTTGTACCTTTGCTTCCTTCACTAGGGAAAAGAAGGATTCCAGATATCTGCGTATACTTTCACGGTTCCCTTGATTTGTCTTTGTATGCTTCTCTATAAGCATCATGAATAAGTCTAGGCTGCGGTTGTCCTGCCCTTCAACGAGAATGCCGCCCTCCAGGAAAGAACTGGCTAGAAGCTTTCCATTGATTTGTTGGACTTTCAATAGGGTGTAATAACGTCCCTGTTTCCTAGAATCACTTGCATAACAAACCCAGGCACCATCTGGGTTTTGTGTAAAACCTTGCTGCCCTAAGTAGGAAAGCGGTTCTTCACTTTTCTGGCTCACGAAAGGAGGCAACAAATCTTCCACGGCATCCGAAGAGCAAAGCTTTTGCGTCGTTTTTTGTTGGGGAGTAGTTGGAGTCTCTTGCGCTATTACAAAGTAAGGCATAACAGCAACAGCAGATAGAGAGACAGCAAATGTACTTAGTAAACGAGTAAATATATTCATCTTTTTCTTTATAAGAAGTTATTGGTCTTTAAAAGTTATTAAGGATACCTTCTATCGAAGAGTGTCCTATCTATTTCTTTGGTTATAGATACAATTATCTAGATATTATTTCCGTATTTAGTTAAAATTCCCTATAAATATTTAAAAAGAATGTGTAAATAATTCGTGTTGTGGGTAAGTAAAAATAAGGAACTACCATCGGGCTGAGATTTTCCCTCTCCTCTGTTGTTTACCTTAAAGCTATTAACAACAAGGCTTTTAAATTTTATCCTTCTAAATAATTTGATGAGAGTTCCTGATAACTATAAGCGTTTTTACCGATGGAACCTCGATTAACTTCCTCTCACCTGAAATGTGATTTATGAAGCCAATTTGAAATTTTCGTAAAGTGTCATTATGAAGGCAGCTTTAAATTCTTGTAAAGTGTCAGAGCGTTTCTTGTTGCTGAGATTGCACCGTGTATACAACTCATTTTTCCCTATCACCTTGCGTACAATATCCGTATATGAAACACTGTTGAAAAATTGTACGGCTTGAAAACTTCGTTTATATATCAGCCCTGACTTGTGAAATCTAAAAAATCTCTGGTTGATTCATGACAGTTTTGGGTGCAATGATCATTATTTTGCTTTTCTGACTAACTTTTTGGACAGTATATTACTAGCTTTGTTGCTGTTTTAGCACCCAGATAAAAACATACCAAACAGTGACCTGAGTCACAACATGAATCTCAAGCTCTACATTATAGTTATGAGTAGGATTATATATATCAATCATCTGGTTGACTAGGCAGTGATCTGAGTCACAACATGAATGTAAAAAGTTACATAGTCAGAGGATGATTACCATAAATCAAATTTACTCAGCAGTGATTTTAATCACAATATTCATGTGAATCTCTGCATCATCAGGATATTTTTAGCAAAATAATAGGGTGGGGATTGCGATATTTTTGAACGCAACTGTGTATATGCCGTCAGGGCGAGCCTCTCCAGTTCTACAACTTCGGTGGGAACACAAGCAACTACGGAAAAACTTGCGCAAGTATCTCTACTAGTTTCTGGATATGCGCTGGTTCATGAGTTGCCATGACAGAAATTCGTATCCGACTGGTAGGAACGGTTGGCGGACGAATAGCCGGGGCAAAAATGCCAGCAGCTTTCAGTTGCTTTCCAACTTTGAGCGCATCTGCTGCGCTTGGCAGTTGAAAGCAGATAATCGGTGACTCAGAGGGTAGTAATATCAGCGATAGTGGCTGCTGCTGCATGACCTGTTTGAGGTAAGCTACATTCTGCCACAATTGGGCGCGGCGTTGCGGTTCTTGCTGTAGTATTTTTATTGCTGTTAGCGCCGCTGCTGTATCCGCAGGAGAAAGCGCCGTGGTGTAAATCCAGCTAGGTGCGCGATTTCGCAAAAAGTCTATTAAGGTTGCACTTCCCGCCACATATCCACCTAGACTACCCAAAGCTTTGCTCAAAGTGCCAATTTGAATTAATTGCCTTCCCGTACATCCGAAATGTTCTACGCATCCAGCGCCAGTTTCTCCCAGTACCCCTGTGGCATGAGCTTCATCAACGAGCAGCATACAGCTAAATTCTTCAGCGACATCCAACAGTGCCGATAAAGGACACAAATCACCATCCATGCTGAAGACGCTATCAGTGATGATAAGGCAACGTCGGTAGTTTTGCCTTTGTTGACTCAGTTGGGTTCTTAATGCTTCAACATCACAGTGAGGATATTCAATAATGGTTGCACCACTCAGGATTGCCCCGTTTTTCAGACTAGAGTGATTGTACTGGTCAGATAAAATGAAATCACGTTTGCCTACAAGGGCAGTTATTGTACCCAGGTTTGCTAGATAGCCGGAACTGAATACTAGAGAATCTTCTGTTTGTTTGAGGGATGCGATCGCTCTTTCCAATTCCCTATGTAATTCTCTATGTCCGCTGAGTAATCTAGAACCAGTTGCACCCGTACCAAATTCTTGGACAGCAGCAGTAGCCGCCTTAATCAGCCGCTGATCCCCAGCCAATCCCAGATAGTCATTACTGGCAAAATTAATCACCTCTCGTCCTTCCAAAAGTACTGTTGCACCTGGAAGACCGTGGATTGTTTGTACTGAGCGATACCAATTAGCACGGTGAATTGTAGCCAGAGATTCTTCTATCCAAGCGTAGGGATCTGTGGGCATGGTAGGGAGATGGGGAGATGAGGGAGATGAGGGAGATGAGGGAGATGAGGGAGATGAGGGAGATGAGGGAGATGAGGGAGATGAGGGAGATGAGGGAGATGAGGGAGATGGGGGAGATGAGGGAGATGAGGGAGATGAGGGAGATGAGGGAGATGAGGGAGATGAGGGGAGCAGGGGGAGCAATGACTGATGACTGATGACTAATGACTAATGACTAATGACTAATGACTAATGACTAATGACTAATGACCAATCACTACTGACTATACTCATTGCTGAGGTGAGATATCGCCTGTTTAATCCACTCCTCCACATAAGCATCTTTAGGGAGCCCAACATCTTCACTCACCACATGCAAGGCGTGACTTACCTCATTGGCAGTGTACCCGAGTGCCAAGAGCGTCATTTGTACCTCTTCTAGAATACTTGGTGCAGGTCCGCCTGTCGCGACGAAGAACCCTGCTGTCTTACGCCACTCTACCAACTTGCTTTTTAGTTCCAAGCATAGGCGTTCTGCGGTTTTTTTGCCAACACCAGGGGATTGAATGAGTAATTGAGTGTTGCCGGCAATAATCGCCTGCACTAAGTCTGGTAGTTCCAAAGTGTCCAACAGGGCGATCGCCAAAGCTGCACCAACCCCACTGACACTTAACAAATGGCGAAACAGATCTCGTTCCCCAGGTGAACCAAAGCCGTACAGCAATGGCACTTCTTCGCGAATTTGGTAATGGGTAAAAATTTGCACTTCGCCTCCGGAGTCTGGCAACTGCTGTGCCAGTCGTGCAGGGATTTGCAAATCATACCCTATACCATTCACTTCCAGTGTCAGTGTATGGCGATTACCATTATTGTTTTGGATACCAGCAACGATTCCTTTGAGATAACTAATCATTCTAAGAAACCAAAATGTTTTAAGCCTTCTAGTATTCCACCAGCACAAGAATTTGTTGCTAGGTAACGGTAGTCAGCAGGATGTTCATTATGCCATTGAAGTAGCTCTGGACGAGCATTGCCGACAATAATTCCCCGTTCTGATCCTGCAGCGAATAAAGCAATATCATTACCAGAATCGCCACAAACAACCGTTTGCTCTGCTACAAATTTCCACTTTTGGCGGAGAAACTGTACTGCCTGTCCTTTATCGCTGTGATGGGGCACAATGTCAAGGTCTATACCGCTACTGTAGATTAACTTTATATTTAAACCACTTTCTTGCAACTCTGATTGAAGTTGTGGTAAAACCCTTGCAGATGGCTCTTCTTGCAGGAAAAAACTCACCTTGAAAGGACGCTGTTCTGAGTTGGGCTGCGGAACCAACTCAGAAAATTGAGTTGTTTTTGCTACTACAAGGTCACGGTTCCAACCAGATGAAAGTTTTTCTGACCATTCTGAATCAGGATTGCCACTACCGTCAAGATAAATTTCTGTTCCCACAGCTAAAATCAGGGCATCTGGTTCTAAAAGATTTTTTTCGTCTTTGAGTTCTTGGTAAAGAACAGGCGATCGCCCTGTCGCATAAACAATTTTGCTGCCATGTTCTTGGCGTGTCTGTTGCAGGCGATCGTTGAGTTCGGTCAGCGCATTGTCATCGCCAACCAGGGTATTGTCTAAATCGGTTACGAACAGAAATTTAGCCACAGCAACCTCTTTTATTAGCTTTACCACCAAAAAGTTTATGCTGATTTGGCACCAATCTCATCTGTTTTCGTTTTTAGATAAGCAAGTTGACCAGTTATGCTAAAACCATGATCTGATTAATCTAAACGATTTACAGGCGTTGAATTTAATATAGTCAGAGAAATTTACAATCATCATCAGCCCTTGAGGTTCTAACTAGATCTATGCAACACCGGAGGATTTTGGAGTGGCGACCATTTTTAGGTTTTTACATAACTTAGCAACTGCCAAGCGAAATCCTCTCCACAGCCTCAGAACCCGGTTAGGGCTGGCAATTGGCAGTGTTGCCTTTGTGCTGTCAATCTTAGCAAGTCTGATTGTCGGATACACTACCAGCGAACAGGTCAAAGTCGATGTTGGTCAGTCGCTAGCGCAAATCGCTTACCAGATGGCTGATAAGCTAGACCGAGGGATGTTTGAGCGCTATCGCGACATTCAAATTATCAGCACACTGGATATCATCCGCAATCCAGATTCTGTATCACAGCAGCGTACACTCTTAGAAAAGCTGCAAAGCACTTATACTGATTACGCTTGGATAGGTTTAACTGATAACAAGGGTATTGTTCAAGCCAGTACAAGAAAATTATTAGAAGGCAAGGATGTTTCTCAAAGACCTTGGTTCATTCACGGGCGAAGAGCAAAATATATCGGTGATGTACATGATGCTGTAAAACTGGCGAAATTGCTACCCAATCCGACGGACGAACCACTGCGTTTTGTAGATATCGCGGTTCCTGTAATGAATCTTCAAGGTCAGCCACAGGGTGTTTTAGCTGCCCATTTAAGCTGGACATGGTCTAAAGAAGTGGAAAAATCTCTATTGCGTTCAGTGGAAGAACGCAACAAAGAAATGTTTGTCCTCAGTCAGAATGGTGATGTTTTGCTAGCCCCCCCCAAGTTCCACGCTGTCAATTCCCTATCCCTTAAAAGTATTAAAGCAGCGCAACAGGGGATGAATGGTTATCTGATTGAGAATTGGTCGGATAATCACACTTATCTGACTGGGTACGCTCAAAGTGTTGGTTATCGGAATTACCCTGGATTAGGGTGGTTGGTGATCGTACGGCAAAAAACTGATGTCGCATTTGCTCACATAAGGCATATACAACAGCAAATATTTATTGCGAATATGATACTAGGTATATTGTTTGCTGTTTTGGGTTGGCTTGTGACAGCAGCAATTACCAACCCGATGTTGGCGATCGCCAAAGCCGCCAACTACATCCGTCAAGGTCACAAACTAGTTAAAATTCCCGTCCTACAAGGTCAAGATGAAATCGCCAATCTCTCTCGAAACATCAGCCAGCTCGTTTCCACTTTAACCCAACAAGAAAAAGACCTCAAGGCAAGTAACACCCAATTGCAGCTAGAACTCACCTCCAAGCTATTGGCGCAGGAAATGCTACGACAAAGCGAAGAGAAGTTTCGCCAATTAGCAGAAAACATTCAAGAAGTTTTTTGGCTTCAAGACTTTAAAAGCTGCAAAATTATCTACATCAGTCCTGCATACGAGCAAGTGTGGCAACGCAACTGCGAAAGTTTGTATGCTAACCCCAATTCCTGGTTGGAAGCTGTTCATCCAGAGGACAAAGAGCGCGTAGTTACTAACATACAGCAAAATACATATAGTGCCTACCAGAATGAATATAGAATTGTGCAGCCAGATGGCTCTTTACGTTGGATTTGGGATAGTAGTTTTCCAGTTTACAACAATCTTGGACAAGTCTATCGTCGAGTAGGAATTGCCCAAGATATTACCGAGCGTAAACTTGCCGAAGAAACACGTTTGGCACTAGAGAAAGAAAGAGAAATTAGTAAAATCAAATCCGACTTTATTACCATTGCATCTCACGAATTCCGCACACCGCTAACCACTATTTTGTTGTCTTGTGACTTTCTCCAAAACTATGGCGACCAATTATCTTACGATAAAAAAGAGCGACATTACAATCGAATTAAATCAAGCGTCAAACATTTGACTCAGATATTAGAAGATGTTTTAATTATTGGGAAAACAGAAGCAGGGAAACTTGAATTTGAACCGAGTCCCATTGACTTGATAAGCTTTTGCTTAGATTTAGTCGAACAGCTACAACTGAACGCTGGCGAAAAGTATTATCTCAACTTTGTTGAGCAGTGCGTTTACGGCTGCAAAAGAGAAGACCTACCTGTGATGGATGAAAAACTGCTTCGGCATATACTCACCAATTTACTTTCAAATGCCATAAAATATTCTCCACAAGGAGGTACTATTCTCTTTGAACTTATTTGTGACAATAAAAGTGTTATTTTTCGTATTCAAGATCAAGGTATTGGCATTCCAGAAGAAGACCAGTCCAAGCTATTTACCTCCTTTTTTAGGAGTAGTAACACAGGCAATCTTCCAGGAACCGGACTAGGGTTAACTATTGTCAAAAATGCAGTTGAATTGCACGGAGGACAAATTACGGTAGAGAGTCAAATGGGTGTAGGTACAACATTTACCGTGATACTGCCGCTGAATAAAACAGTTGCAGTGGAAAAAACCTTGACGAAAGGAAGTGGTTAGTAGTTAATCGAATTAGTCGAGACACTACAATGCCTACTAAAGCGGTAAAAGGCGGGAGCGTAGGTAGTTCACTCTTCTATGATCAAGTCGTTTTTAATTAATCGTTTTTGTAAAGCAACAACAACAGCAGTGTGGCGATCGCCTACTCCCAATTTATGCAAAATAGCATGGACATGCACCCTGACTGTTCCAGGTGTAATGTAGAGTGCAAGAGCGATTTCTTGATTGGTTTTTCCTGCTGCCAACAGCGACAGGATTTCCTGTTCGCGTTGCGTCAGACGATTGGAGGGTTTTGAGAGATTTTCTGAGTCTGGTTGGGACGGATCGAATGCAAATGTTGAACGAATTTCTTTGGTTGCAGTTTCATCCCACCAAGATGCTCCAGCAGCCACAGAACGGAGTGCCAACACTAACTTTTCAGCGGCAATTCCTTTAAGGCAGTAGCCTTGAGCACCTGCCTCAATTAACCGCGCAATCAGGGATTTTTGAGAATGGGAAGTTAAAACTAAGATTGGCAGATTGGGATTTTGCTGCTTAATTTGTCTACACGCCTCGATTCCCCCGATTCCTGGTAATCCCACATCTAAAAGCACCACATCGACAGGATTTTGGTTGACTAACTCAATAGCTGTTTCACCATCTTCAGCCTCAGCGATAATCTCTAACCCAGTTTCTTGTTGCAGCCGAACGCGCAAGCCCAACCGGAAGAGTTCATCATCCTCAACTAGGAGAATTTTGATTGGGGTAGATGGCATCTGACACAGTTAGAGAGGACTGAAATGGGTAAACGGGGAGTTTGAAAGCAAAGATAGCACCTGTGGGTACTCTGTTCTCTGCCCAAATTATACCGCCATGTGCTTCAATAATTTGGCGAGATAGGTAAAGTCCCAATCCAGAGCCTTTGGCTTGACGATCGCTATGCCCCTGGTAAAACCGCTCAAATAAGTGGGGGAACTGTTCGGGCTTGATACCCGCACCTGTATCCAAAATTTTTACAACTTGATACGACGTTTGCGGCTCTAACAGGACTTCAACATGATCACCGCGCCGGGAATGGTTGATAGCATTTACCAAGAGATTGGTAAAAACTCGCTGAAGTTGCAGGTTATCACCCTTAACCCAGAGCGATCGCCGCCAATCAGAATCACCATAGCTCAATGATAGATAAACACGACGATTTGCAGCTAAATCAGCGAGAGTACCAGCCACCTCTTCTGCCAACATCGCTAAATCCACAGGTGCTAAGTCAAGCTTTAAGCCTTCAGTATCATTGCGATAGACATCTAACAAGGTTTCTAGGAGTTGTAGAGAAGTTTTATGACTACGTACCATCGTGGCTAAAACTTTCTGCTGTGCTGGTAAAACTACACCAAATTTTTCTTGTTGAAACGCTTTGAGAGTTTCAATTGCTCCCAGCAACGGCGTTTTTAGGTCATGGGTGAGTGTGGAAGCAAAGTCTTCTCGTAGTCTAACCAATTCCTCTTGTGCTTCTAGTTTTGCGCGTGTCAGGACGATCGCTTCTTCTGAACGCCGGATGCGATCGCTTAAAACACCTGTCACAATCAACGCCATCGAGGCGATCGCTCGATCAGCAAATGTGGAAACTTGAGTCACTTCACCCACAGGCACCCACATATTCAGCATGGTTAAGCACACAGCAACGAGCGTTGCATAAAAGGTGCCAAGCCGACCTAACCAGGAGTTCGCCAACAAAATCGGTCCCGTGTAGAGATACCCAAACACGTATTCACTTGGCGTAGAGAACTCCAGAACTATAACAAATGTAAATAGACTAGCGATGAGCAAAGACTTGCCTAAACGCGATTCTTTTCCAGGCAATCTAGCTTTTAAAGATACCATTCATTAATTGCTTCTTGCTATGAATTATGTTAACTGGACAACTCCAATTAAACTTATCTATTCATTTTATCCTGCATACCATATTTATTCCGACAAAAAAGCGTTTATATAAAAAATATACCTTGGATATAGATACTATCTAAACACCTTCCGCTTACATATAGACTTGCAACTAAACGCTGCTTATAAAAAATAAATCTTGTTTTATATCCTTCTACAACTTGTTTTTTTGCAAATTTTCAATAACTATATAAATTAATACTAAAGAGAAAACATTTTTTCATTGTTCTTTTGCTCGCAAAAATGCGGCTATGGCATTAGGTTTAACAAGTGTAAAAATTCCGCTCAATAGCTGCCATTGTGGCATGGCTTTAACTAGCTTGCAGTTGCCAGAAAAATGCTTGGTTCTGGGCATCGTTAGAGATAATCAACTTATCCTGGCGAGTGCAGAACCTATTATTTGGTATGGAGATTATGTACTGGCTATTGCCTTAAATCAGTGAACAGTGAACAGTGACCAGTGACGGCTCGCTTTGGTGGGGGATTTAAACCCGCCACCAACGCTCTCTGGTGCTCTTGGTGTGGTGTTTCCCCCAACGATAAAACTGATAACTGGTAACTGGTAACTGATAACTGATAACTGGTAACTGTTAAATTCAGCTTTAGTTCCTGTGCTCAAACTTGCCCTTAACAAAAAGCATCCAATTCACTACTCACACAAAGAGTGTTTCATCAAAAACTCCACAATAATGTAATGTATCGGGAGCTTTTTTAATTCATGTTACAAGGATGGATTCAAATTGCTATGACGTTACTCATCGTCATTGCAACAACTCCCGTGCTTGGGAGATATATAGCTCGCGTTTTCCTTAAAGAAAGAACACTGCTTGACCCTGTGATAAATCCGCTAGAACGAGCGATTTATGCCTTTAGTGCGGTGCATCCACAGGAAGACATGACGGGCTGGCAGTATGCTAAAGCAGTGCTGTATAGCAATCTCGTCATGGGGATTTTGGTATACCTCATCCTGATGTTTCAAGGATTGTTACCGCTTAATCCTACAGGACTAGGTGCGCCTAGTTGGGATTTAGCATTGCATACCACTATTTCCTTTCTCACCAACACAGACCAACAGCACTACTCTGGCGAGACAACCTTGAGTTATGCCAGTCAAACTTTTGCGCTTGGTTTTTTAATGTTTACCTCGGCGGCGACGGGTTTGGCAGTAGGCATTGCCTTTATTCGCGGTTTAACTGGCAGACCGTTAGGCAACTTTTATAGTGACCTCATCAGGTCAATCACACGAGTCTTGCTGCCCATATCTATTGTGGGGGGATTGTTGTTAATCTTGGCGGGTGTGCCAGAAACCTTAGCAGGTCCAGCAACAGCAACCACCCTAGAAGGAGCAACTCAGGTAATTGCCCGTGGTCCCGTTGCCCACTTCGAGATGATCAAACAACTGGGAGAGAACGGCGGTGGCTTTTTTGGCATTAACTCAGCCCATCCCTTTGAAAATCCTAATGGGTTCTCTAACTTGCTAGAGACTTGGGCAATGATTTCCATCCCCTCAGCGCTGATTTACAGCTACGGTGTGTTTGCCAATAACCGTAAACAAGCATGGTTAGTGTTTTGGATGGTCTTTATCATCTTTGTCTTTTTAGTAGGCATTGCAGCAGTCGGTGAGTTTCAAGGAAATGACCTTATTAATCCCCTCCTAGGAGGACAGCAACCCAACTTAGAAGGAAAAGAAGTTCGATTTGGTTGGGCGCAAACAGCACTGTGGGCGGTCATGACCACAGCAACTATGTGTGGTGCGGTGAATGGAATGCACGATTCCTTGATGCCATCAGGTGGTTTTGCCACTCTGTTTAATATGTTTTTGCAAATCATTTGGGGAGGTCAGGGAACTGGCACGGCTTACTTGTTTATATACTTGATTTTGGCGGTGTTCCTCACAGGGTTGATGGTGGGACGGACACCAGAATTTTTAGGACGCAAAATCGAGAAAAAAGAAATCGTCCTTGCCAGCGTAGTCTTGTTAGTTCATCCCTTTGCCATTCTCATTCCTTGGGCAATTGTCTTTGGCTTTCCCGATACTTTGTCAGGCATTACTAACCCAGGTTTTCATGGGGTTTCCCAGGTGGTTTATGAATACGCTTCAGCCGCAGCCAACAACGGTTCTGGTTTTGAAGGATTGGGAGATAACACCCTTTGGTGGAACCTTAGCACCATTGTCAGTTTGTTGGCAGGGCGTTATATCTCCATCATCGCCCTACTGCTACTAGCGGATAGTATGTCTCGCAAGCAACCTGTTCCTGTGACTTCAGGCACCTTGAGAACTGATACCAAACTGTTCACCGGAGTGACAGGGGGCGTGATTTTGATTCTTGGTGCCCTCACCTTCTTCCCCGTACTCGTTTTAGGTCCTTTGGCAGAAGCATTTCAAATTGCCAGAGGCGGGTAAACAATTCAAAATTCGGCGTTGCTGAATTGAGGTATGAAATTTTTAAGTTTAATTTTCAAAACCCTTGTCTTTGCGACTTTGCGCCTTTGCGCGAACCTAAATTCATACTTTGAATCAGCAACGCCCAAAATTCGTATTCATAAGAAATTCAAAATGGAAATATCCACGAAACGGCGACAAGAAAGCAAACACAAGACCAAAGTCAAACAAGCCGGACTCTACAGGCAAGCATTTCGGCAAGCATTTGTCAAGCTGCACCCGCGTCATATGCTCAAAAATCCGGTGATGTTCTTGGTATGGGTAGGCACGATCATCACAGCGCTAGTTACGATCGCACCTAATCTGTTTGGTCCAACTCCCGGTGACAATCCCAGATTATTCAATGGTCTAATTACCCTGATTTTGTTCTTTACCGTTGTCTTTGCCAACTTTGCCGAAGCCGTCGCCGAAGGACGGGGTAAGGCGCAAGCAGATGCTTTGCGATCCACAAAATCCGATGTGAAAGCTCGTAAACTTCTTCCCGATGGTTCCATCCAAGAGGTTAATTCCACAGCTTTACGTCGCGGCGACCAAATCAAAGTAATTGCTGGCGATATCATCCCCGCCGATGGAGAGGTCATTACCGGTGTTGCCTCCGTTGATGAATCTGCCATCACTGGGGAGTCTGCACCAGTATTGAAAGAACCAGGGACAGATATTGCTAGTTCCGTCACTGGAGGAACACGTATTATCTCCGATGAACTGATCATTCGTGTAACATCTGACCCAGGCAAAGGCTTTATTGACCGAATGATTGCCTTAGTAGAGGGAGCCGCCCGTAGCAAAACGCCTAATGAAATTGCCTTAACAGTTTTGCTGGCAGTCCTAACCCAAGTTTTTTTAGTGGTGATTGCGACTCTACCTACGGTTTCTGTCTACGTAAAATCGCCAGTAAGTATTGCCATGTTGATTGCCTTGCTGGTGGCGCTGATTCCCACTACCATTGGAGGATTATTAAGTGCCATTGGGATTGCCGGGATGGATAGAGTCGCCCAGTTCAACGTGATTGCCACCTCCGGACGCGCGGTAGAAGTCTGCGGGGATGTGAACACCTTGGTATTAGATAAAACAGGTACAATTACTTTAGGGAACCGCTTGGCAGAGGAATTTATTCCCGTCAACGGTCATTCCCTTGATGAAGTCGCAAAAGTTGCGCTGGCATCTAGTGTGTTTGATGAAACACCAGAAGGAAAATCCATCGTCAAACTAGCAGAGAAATTAGGGGCAAGATTAGATTTTGACCGCAAGCAAGCAGAAGGTATTGAATTTTCTGCCAAAACGCGCATGAGCGGCACTGACTTACCGAAGGGAGTACAAATTCGCAAAGGTGCCGTGGATGCGATTAAAGGATTTGTCCGCTCCCGAAATGGACAGTCAACTCCCGAACTTGATACAGCCTACGAGCGAGTTTCCAAATTGGGTGGAACCCCGTTAGCTGTATGTCAAAACGACGACATCTACGGAGTGATTTATCTCAAAGACATCATCAAACCCGGCATTCGAGAACGGTTTGATCAAATGCGGCGCATGGGGATAAAAACCGTTATGCTCACGGGAGATAACCGCATCACTGCGTCTGTCATTGCCCAAGAAGCCGGAGTCGATGACTTTATTGCCGAAGCAACTCCAGAAGACAAAATTGAGGTGATTCGGACTGAACAAGCGCAAGGAAAGTTGGTTGCCATGACTGGAGATGGTACTAACGATGCTCCAGCTTTGGCACAGGCAAATGTGGGAGTGGCAATGAATTCTGGCACACAAGCGGCGAAAGAGGCTGCCAATATGGTAGACCTAGATTCTGATCCCACCAAGTTGATTGACATCGTCACCATTGGCAAACAACTGCTAATTACCCGTGGCGCACTCACCACCTTTTCCATTGCCAACGATGTCGCCAAGTATTTCGCCATCATACCCGCTATCTTCGCCGGTATTGGTGTTGGCAGTCTCAACATTATGGGTTTGGCAAGCCCCGAATCTGCGGTCTTGTCAGCCTTGATCTACAATGCCTTGATTATTCCTGCGCTTATCCCATTAGCACTGACTGGTATCAAGTTTAGACCGCTAACAGCAGATCAACTTTTGCAGCGCAATATTTTTATCTATGGACTCGGTGGCGTTATTGCTCCCTTCATTGCCGTCAAAGTGATTAATGTGCTGATTACTGCCGTGGGTTTGGCATAATTACGATTTTGGATTTTGAATTATGGGATATTTACCACAAGATTTTTCTGAAGTGTTTGCCTTCGTAGCCTGCAAACGAAATCGCATTTCTCTAAGTCTATTTTTGCTGCTCTGCTTTAACGTGCTGCTAGCACCAGCAGTACAGGCAGCAACACAGGGACAGCTATCACGCTCTGCATCTTACACCATTGCCTTCCTGGGACTTGTCACCCTAAGCCTGTGCATTTATTTATTCGTTGTGATTTTTCAACCGGAGAGATTCTGATGAGTCAGATGCGCCAAATCAATCAAGCTATTCGTTCCACCATTGCTCTGTGGCTGCTAACAGCATTGCTCTATCCCCTGTTCATGCTGCTGTCTGGACAGATAGCGCTTCCCTTCCAGGCAAATGGAAGCTTACTCACGAACCCTCAAGGAACAGTCATTGGTTCGGCATTAATTGGTCAACCGTTTAAGGGCGATCGCTACTTCTGGAGTCGTCCCAGCACCATTGATTACAGCACCAAACCCGAAGTTGCCACCACAGGAGTGTCAGGAGCCAGCAACCTCGCCCCCAGCAACCCCGAACTCCTCAAACGCATTCAGGGCGACATCGCACAGCTAAAACAAGCTAATATTCAGCCGACCGCCGATTTAGTTTATACCTCTGGCTCCGGTCTAGATCCACATATTAGCATGGCAGCAGCCCAAGCACAGGTGCAACGTGTCGCCACTGCCCGCCGTATTGACCCCAACCAACTTCAAACCCTGGTAGCTAAAAATACCGATGGCAGATTCTTGGGTATTTTTGGCGAACCCGGAGTCAACGTCCTGAAGCTAAATCTGGCATTAGACGCTTTGCAACCTAACCTTTAGCAAACAAGGCTTACTCCTCGTATATGTTCCATTCCTGCTATACAAAACTTGACCAAACTTATTTAAAGCTAGCCATTCAACTAAAGTTTCCTTTAGAGGGTCTGCTTCTTGCTTCTATCAAGGGAGTCGGCTCCTTCTTGTCCACAAGCGTAAATTCGAGTGTAGCCCACCCTATGTATCGAAACGAATAACCTTTTTGAGGCTTTTAGTCATTTGTCACCCGTTATTTTCAGCTAATTTAACAAACTGTGGACTTCCCGTTTGACCTTTTTACAGGCTTGCTAGTAATGACCGCGACTGTGGTTTACAAACCAGAAATTTTAGCCTTGGTTTTCGGCATTAGCTTAATTATACAACACAAGCTCTGTGAAAAACTTTCTTAAATTCCCAAAGTTTGACTAAGTTTAGCAAAGTTTTTGACTATTTAATTATCCTCTAGCGTCTCCCCTGACAGTTCCTACATCCGCACTGCCCGACGCGGGAAGCATAAGATTTTTATTGGTATGGCTCCAGGTGTCGGCAAAACTTACAGAATGTTGGAAGAGGCACATCTTCTCAAGCAAGATGGTATTGATGTTGTCATTGGCATCTTGGAAACTCATGGACGCAGAGACACCGCTCTTAAAGCCGCAGGGCTAGAGGTGGTTCCTAAAAAAGCTCAAATCCATCAAAACATCACCCTGCAAGAAATGGACACGGACGCAATTATAGCGCGCTCCCCCCAACTTGTGTTGGTTGATGAACTCGCTCATACCAATGTGCCAGGTTCACCTAGAGAAAAGCGCTACCAGGACGTGGAAGTGATTTTGGCTGCCGGAATTGATGTCTACTCCACCGTCAACATCCAGCATTTGGAAAGTTTGAATGACCTTGTAGCGAGAATTACAGGTGTCGTGGTGCGAGAGCGCATTCCCGATCGCCTGCTTGACGAAGCTGATGCTGTTGTTGTGATTGACGTCACCCCAGAAACTCTAGAAGAGCGCTTGCGAGAAGGCAAGATTTACGCCCCTGAGAAAATTGAGCAATCCCTCAAAAACTTCTTTCAGCGTCGTAACCTAATTGCTTTGCGGGAACTGGCATTACGAGAAGTCGCAGATACCGTTGAGGAAGAAGCAAACACCTCCACCTCGGTTGGACAGACTTGCAATATCCACGAACGAGTTTTAGTCTGTGTGTCTACCTATCCCAACTCAGTACAATTGCTCCGTCGGGCGGCACGCATTGCTAATTATATGAATGCGCCGCTGTACGCTGTGTTTGTAGAAGCCCCCGAGCGTTTCCTGACCAAAGAAGAAAGTTTACACATCGATACATGCAAGAAACTGTGCCGAGAGTTTGGCGGCGAATTTTTACACGTCAAGAGCCACAACGTCGCTAAGGAAATCGCTCAGGTCGCAGCAACTCATCACATCACCCAAATTGTCTTAGGTGAAAGCCAGCAGTCCTTATGGAAAAGATGGCTCAAAGGTTCCTTTACGCAACAATTAATGGAGTTAATCAGACATCAAAAAATAGATTTACACATCATCGCCACTGAAAAATAACTGAACAAAGATCATAACTGCACCGCTAACTGTTCAGAGAAGTTCACTTCCGTGACAATGACTGCGAGCAGCCGTCCCAGAGTATCGACTATTCATCCTTTAACGTTTCAATCAACAAATCCACCTTCTGCTGTCGTTCCTGCAAAAAACTTTCACACTGACGTAAAGACTCAACAGCCGGTGCAAATTGGTCAAACACCTCTTGTAATTCCAAATCACCCGCCTCAATGCGAGCAATAATTCTCTCTATTTCAGCAACCTTAGGTGTAGGCAAAAGTTTGTAGGTTGGGTTGAACGAAGTGAAACCCAACAAAACCTTGCATTGGATTAATCTTGAGTTGTGCGACGCACCTCCATACATGACTACTCTCCCACAGTATTTAAAATACGGGCGTAGAGAGCATCAGCAACTCTAAACTGTGCGGTTGCAATTAGGTTATCAAGCACAGGTTTGACAGCTAAAATCAATCCCTTTTGTTTGGCTTCAACTAGAACACCCAACAACCCTATAATCCGCAATCCTAACCTATCAGCTTCTGCTCTACCTCGTCGTTCGTCGATAAGCAGCAGTTCGGCATTCAGTTCAATAGCTAGCGCAATAGCTTCACATTCACCTTCATCCAATTGTTGCTCCAAGAGGGTTACAATTAGGGGGCGGTTTGTTACTTGTCGTACCTCAATCCATTCGAGTGTCTTGACCTCGCTGGAACCTGGAACAAGAGTTGCTGTACCCGTCAGTTCCTGATAAACAGCTTCTGGAATCAAAATTTTACTATATAGCTGCCGGAGTAAATCTAATTGACCAATTGCAGCAAGGCTAGTGATTGGCGAAGTATCACTGACAATAATCACAACCTGCCTAACTCCCGCAAGTTCTTCAAATCGAGTTCAAAATCTTCAATGTCATAGGAGTAAAGAGGAATTTTGCGTTCTTTAAGTAACTGCTGAAACTGTATTTTATCTATTTGTGCAAACTTGCTGGCGTGTCCAAGCGCAAGCTTTCCAGACTGAAACAATAGCAATGCAACTTCCTGCTTGAATTCGGCTTCTGTCATCCCGCAAGCACGCAAAGTTTCATCTGATATGATGACGCTCATAGTTTCCTCTTGTTAAAGATAGTACAGACATTTACTCCTACTCTTCTTCTAGCTTAATCCAAGCTATACATTGAAATATTACTGTTTCAAAGTGTTTGATTTCCGACTTTATCTTTTTCTTCCGACTTTATCTTTTTCTAGCCTAAATACAATAACATCCTTATCAGTCAATCACTTCAGACCCTTTGTCATATTGTCAGGGCGGCGACCCTTTAGTAGAGCAACAGCAAAGTCTTCACCCTCGAAGCTGAAATAAGGGGTCTGTTTTTCTTTACACAGAGCCATAGCGCTGTCAGGTACTTTATTACTGAGATGAGTGATCAGATGAGAAATCTTTACAAAATTCTCATTAGACTGATTGCCCTCTCCCTTCAAAGCTTCAAGAAAATGATATGTATAAATACTCATATCTTTCTTAGGTCTAATCCAGGAACTTTCCTCTCCTTGGGATGAAGTAAAAACTATCCGACCCTTACCTTGTTTTAGGTCATCAATGACACTCTTTGGAATAGGAACTTCCTTAAAGTTAGAGGGAATTTTTTTAGCGCTCGCCATTCCTGCTGCATGACAGCTATCAATGATGACCAGAAGTCGTTCGGACTTAATCTGGCGCAAAGCATCAGTGAACTTTTCTGCACTTAGAGATGAGCCTTCAAAGTCGCGAGGGTCAATGTCATGTGGCAGCAGATAGTAGCGGTTTTGGCTTTTATTAAACCACCCATGCCCTGAATAATAAACAACCACCGTAGCTTTTGGGTCAGCCTTCGCCTGCTCCTTGAGCCAGTTCAATTGTTCCAAGATGTTACTGCGCGTAGCTTCTTCATCATGTAACAGCCGAATATGCTCGGAGTCATTAGGATAAGCACAGAAATTTGGGTCAACCAAAACTTGATGAAGTGCCTGAACATCTTTGACAGTCACCGGTAGGGACAAAGGGTCGTAGGCTGATTCCCCAACACCGATGAGTAAAGCATAACCATGATCAAATGTAGCAATTTTTGGGTTAGGATTTGGCTTGATTGGTGATGGAGAATTTGGTCGAACCCGATACATATAAACTACCCCAGTCAAGCCGGATACTGTTGCTATTATCGTAAATAAAATAAACAGCAATTCTGTATAACTGGCTTTACCAGGTGGATCAGGAGGATTAGGAGGAATAATGTGTTGTTTAATGAGTGCCTGTATATTTTCTTGTTTGTCAATAAAAAATTTGTTGACAATTTTTACCCATTCATCGTCATCACTTGGAAGTATTAATCCATAACTTTCATAACTGATTACCAATTCTGAATCAATGTAAAATTCATTTGATGTTCTTGAATTTAAATCTTTTAAAATCCTTTTCAAAATAATTTCATCGCTAGCTACTGCATCAACTTTTTTGGTTGCAAGAGCATTAAATAGAGCTGCCCTACCACCCTTTATCTTTACTATTTCTATATTTGAAAGAAAGGCATTAAAGTAGCTTTTAAGCCTATCAAGTGTTATGCTAGAATCAATAACTCCAATTCTAGGTTTTGAATCATTGGAAGAATTAAATTGCACATGATTTTTTAAAAATGAAAATTTATTATTTTGAGATGTACGTATTAAAAGTAAAGTTTGAGTTGTAAAAAAAGAATTAGAAAACGTAATTCCTTTTTCGTTTGGTCTAATGGAATCAGAACCACATTCACCAGCAAGATGAAGAGCATCCTGATAAGGGTATCGAGTATATTTAAACCTTTTTTCAATACTGATCGGATATCTTACTATATTGACATCCTCTTTGATAAATTGATGTTCTTTTAAATATTTATCCAGTAAATCTATTAAATTTGTGCAAAAACCTTGCCATTGACCAATATGATCTTGAAAGCTAATAGGAGGAGAGTCTTGTCTAAGTCCCCAATTCATTTTTTTATTAACTATAGCTTCTTTTTGAATTCTATAAGACACTGAACTTGTGACTGAGGGTGTCTGTGTTAATCCAGGAGAATTTAATAGTAGAGTTACTTCAGTTAAAGTCAGAAAAAATAAAATTTTTATATTTATTATTCTTGGTAACAGCATTACTATTCCTATCCTAATATTTTACTGCTCTAAAAATATAAACACTAATGACTAATAACTATTAACTAATTTAGCTTGTTGACCTGGAGGTGATAGCTCGTTGTAAATTAGCCAGAGCGCGGTTGTAATTCAAAATTGCTTGGACTCGTTGACCCTCAGATCTTGTCAAGTCATTTTCTGCGTCAATGACTTCAGTTTGAGTGCCGACACCAGCTTGGAAACGCAAACGTCCTAGACGAAGAGCTTCCCTTGCTTGCTCAACAGCAGCATTGGCGGTTTGGACATTCTCTAAGTTAGACTGCAATTGTGAATAAGCTTGTTCCACCTCAAACCGAATGTTATTGCGTTGGTTGGCAAATTGAGTCTCAGCAATCTTCATTTGAACACTTTGCTGAGCTGCTTGAGCTCTTGCACTTCCTCCATCAAATAATCTTAGTCTTGCTTGGACTCCTAGCGAATAACCATCATTAACACCAACGCCATCATCGAAAACATCTTCTAGGTTATAGCTAGCAACGAGGTTCACTTGTGGCTTCAGTTGAGAAAGCGCGACTCGTTGCCGTTTCTCAGCAATAGTACGCTCTGCCAACCGTTGTTGCAGTTCTGGGCGGTTTTGAAAAGCTAAGACGATAGTTTCTGGCAGGGGAATATTCCACAAACCAGCTAATCTCACTGGATCTGCCGTAGTGACATTAATAGACTGCGGCAAATTCAAAGTTTGCGCTAATCTACGACGAGCAATTTGCTGCTGTGAGAGTGCATTCGTCAGCTGTTGCTGGGCATTTGCTAAATTTACCTGAGCACGCAGAATATCAAATCGGGTACTAACACCTGCTCTTTCTAAAGCTTGTGCATCGCGCAAACTAGCTTGGGCATTTGTCACAGCAGACTGAGCAATGCGTACGTTTTCATCTGTTTGTTGCAGGTCGTAGTATTGAGTGGTGACATTCAGGCGAATGACCTCAAATTGACGCTCAACTTCCAATTCATCTGAACGTAGCTGTTCCTCAGCTGCTGCTCTAGTGGAACCACCAGGTCCAAAATTATAGAGACCATAACTTAGTTGCACGCCACCACGAAAAGTCGTAGTAGCTTCATCTTGATCAGAGCGAAATATCTGAGTAGATGATAATTGAGCCTGTTCACCTCGTTGCTCTGTAGAAAGCTGGCTCACACCAGACTGAGCGCGACTCAAGTCAGCACTCAAACTAATAGTTGGATACATACCAGCTTGAACTTCCCGTAAGGCAGCGCGACTACGTTCTACCTGGAATAACACTGCCTGTAACTCGGGATTGTTACGTCGTGCCAGTTCCAAAGCTTGCTGTAGAGTAATCGGCTGAGTTCCTTGAATCTTGACTTCTTCCGGTTTGGTAGGAAACTGTAGGGGATTTAGGTCGACATTGAGGTAATCAGGTACTTGTGCGGCACCAAGTCCAATATTACCTAAAGCGATAACACAATTGATACCCAAAACTACTATGTAGCGAGCAGCCGACATATTACTATTTATACTCCTAAGTAAAATTATTTTTCTAGGGTAATATAAGGATTAGTCTTACCAGGAGCAAAGTAGCTCTGAAAGCATTACTATGTAAGCGTTTCTTTTATCGAATTTTGGCAAGTCATCTTTGCCAAGTTCATTTTAAAGTAGGCAGAAATCGCACCCGACTGCAACGAAAAAATTAGGGTTTGAGCTATGTCAGCAGCAGACTACAAAGTTCTGCTTTAGGCAAAGTTGTACTACTTTGCCCGTCATGGCAGAACCTCTCACATTCAACCTGGTAGGTAGGGTATTGCACCTTGAGAGTATAATATTCTCACAGTGATTATAGTTGTCTGTAATTCGGATTGTATGCTGTTGGTGATATTAATCACATTATTGTTAGCGCTTGGACTTTGAACCAAGAAAAGTGTTCGCGTAGATATTGACTCTGTTGCCAGTGCCGAAACATTTGACCTGTCACACCACCCCACACCGGAAACATCCACGGGGAAAATTCTCCCCAGGGTTCCCCACTTTCTCTGCTGCTATCTGCTTATTCATTCTCTAACTGGTTAACCATAGACTAACCACTTAACATCCTTCTGCACTTCGCAGGCGATCGCTATTTTTCTGCCACGTCCCATTAGCTGCGATCACGTTGGGGAAAGCAGTGAAGTCGTGCTTCTTGACAACTAACAACGCTCCAACTAACCACGCTCCAACTAACATTTATTCTTCTTTCAACGTTTCAATCAACAAATCCACCTTCTGCTGTCGCTGCTGCAAAAAACTTTCACACTGACGCAAATACTCAACAGCCGCTGCAAATTGGTCAAACACTTCTTCTAATTCCAAATCACCCGCCTCAATGCGAGCAATAATTCTCTCTATTTCAGCAACCTTAGCCTCATAATTCCAACCTTGATTCATAAAATCTCTTGGCGTCCTTGGCGTCTTGGCGGTTTATCACTCTTACTCTTGCTTGAGTCAAATTTTTTGAATATTAAACCACAGATGAACACAGATGCACACAGATAAATTATCTGCGTCCATCTGCGGTTCTAAATAACCATAAACTGGATTTTTGCAAGACATCTACTCTTTAACTTCCGTAACTTTAACTTTAACCTCACCCTGATCCAGCTGAACCAACAACTCCTCTCCCACAGCCAACTCAGCAGCAGAACGAGCGATCGCACCATTTTGCTGACGCACCACCGCATAACCACGCTGCAAAACAGCTCTAGGATCAAGAGTAGCCAACTTTTGGCGTAACATCTCTACGTGCTGCGTTGCTTGCTGCAATTGCGCTGTTGTTGCACCCACCAATTGCTGACGCTTCCAACTGAGCTGTTGCATTTCCTGCTGCATTTGTCTATCCAACCGCAAGCGTCGCAAGCGGTTTCGCATTTCTTGGAGTTGGTTTTGTGACGTTTTCAAACAAGAATGTACGCTTTCATGCAAAGCAACAACTCGTTGCTGATGCTGAGCATATAATTCCCCTAGCGCTGGAACAACCCGTTCCGCCGCCGCTGTCGGTGTATGTACGGAAGCATCTGCAACTAAATCTACCAACGACTCATCTCTTTGATGACCAATTCCTGTAATCACTGGAATAGAACAACAAGCAACTGCTCGCACGACCCGTTCATCATTAAAGCAAGCTAATTCCTCAACCGCACCTCCACCCCTTGATAAAATCAGCACCTCAGCACGTCCATCCTGTTCTACCCGTTGAATGGCATTCACTATCGACTCTGGCGCTTGCTCACCTTGTACTGTAGCAGGCGAGAAGATAACGTGTAAACCTGGATACCTTTGCTTTAGTGTCTTTTGAATATCACCCCAAGCCGCAGCGGTGGGTGAAGTGACAACGGCGATCGCCTGGGGATGACGAGGAAGCGATCGCTTTCTTTGCGGCTCAAAAAACCCTTCCGCCTCCAACCGTTTTCGCAATTGCTGGTAGCGTAGCGCTTGCAAACCAACACCAGCCGGTAAAGCTTGCCAAACCGAAAGCTGATATTCTCCCCTTTGAGGATAAAGCCGAATACTTCCCAAGATAATTAACTGTTCACCTGGAACGGGTATCTGTGCCAGTTTTGCCAATTGGCTATTCCACGCCACACACTTAATTGCCGCACCACCATTTGGATCTTGCAGCGTAAAAAATAACCCACTGCGATGGTGGCTCTTGCTGGAAACTTCTCCAGTCACCCAAACTCGTTGCAATTCCTCATCTTGTTCTAGTAAAAAGCGGATATAGTCGGTTAACCCAGCGACTGAAAGCGCTGTTTCAGCAATGAGATCAGGATAATCAGCAGTCATCAAACCCTAAATAAGTGCAAAATAATTATGCAAATCGTAACAAATATCGGATCCTGGCAGATTTTGGTGATGTCGTTGTTCAAGCAGAAGGCAGATATCATGCTGCGGGCGAAAATTTGCTACATAGTTGTTTATACTTACCCAAACGAAACGGCAATTGAGCTAGGATATTGTCACACTTCGTTATTGACAAGTTATTCTCTAGCAAAGTGTGTTTAAATAAATTAGTATATCTGTTCTACTCCAACTCCTAAACCCACACTCCCGAGATCCATATATAGAGGCTCTGAATGGCTATTAACACCACTGATGTTGCTGGCAAGCAAAAAGCGCTCAACATGGTACTGAACCAAATTGAGCGTACCTTTGGCAAAGGAACAATTATGCGCTTGGGCGACGCTACCCGGATGCAGGTAGAGACGATTTCCAGTGGGGCGCTTACGCTGGATCTGGCTTTAGGTGGCGGTTTACCCAAAGGACGGGTCATTGAGATTTATGGTCCAGAAAGTTCCGGTAAAACGACATTAGCGCTGCACGCGGTCGCTGAAGTGCAAAAAAGCGGCGGTATTGCTGCCTATGTTGACGCTGAACACGCTCTTGACCCCACCTACGCTGCGGCGTTGGGTGTTGACACTTTAAATTTGTTCATTTCCCAACCTGACACTGGGGAAACTGCATTAGAAATTGTCGATCAGCTTGTCCGTTCTGCTGCGGTTGACATTGTCGTTATTGACTCTGTAGCAGCACTCGTTCCCCGTGCTGAAATTGAAGGTGATATGGGTGATGCCCATGTTGGTCTTCAAGCAAGATTGATGAGCCAAGCTCTGCGTAAAATTACTGGTAATATCGGTAAGTCTGGTTGCACAGTTATCTTTCTTAACCAATTGCGCCAAAAAATTGGTGTCAGCTACGGTAACCCAGAAACGACAACTGGCGGTAACGCTCTGAAATATTATGCTTCGATACGCCTAGACATTCGCCGGATTCAAACCTTGAAAAAAGGCACAGAGGAATTTGGTAACCGCGTCAAAGTCAAAGTTGCTAAAAACAAAGTTGCACCACCTTTTAGAATCGCGGAATTTGACATTATCTTTGGCAAAGGTATTTCTACTTTGGGTTGTCTTGTAGATTTGGCAGAAGAAACTGGTATCCTAATCCGCAAAGGAGCTTGGTACAGCTACAATGGCGAGAACATCTCCCAAGGTCGAGACAACGCCATTAAGTACCTAGAAGAAAAGCCTGAATTTACTGAAAAAATTAAGCAGCAGGTGCGTGAAAAACTAGAAATGGGGGCTGTTGTTTCTGCTAACTCTGTTAAGAAGACAGATGAAGACGAGGAAGATGAAGAAGAATTAGAGTTAATCGAAGAAGATTAACACTGGCGCTTTTGCAGTTTGGTGAGTGGAGCGATCGCTCCACCCACTTAATTCACAATAATCCCCGATAATGAATAAAAACCAAAATAGCCGCCCACGATCCCAATGCGACTTTTACTGCAACTAGGATGTTGAGCAGGGGGATAACCCCGCCGCTGAAAAGTGCGCCCAATTCTCCGTGCGGTAATTCAAATCCGGCTAGAGTTATAACCGACAGGACAATGAAAATCAGAACCGAAACCTTCTCCCATGTAGCGGCGTGCCAGCGCTTGTAGATCCCCTGCATCCACTCCGTTGATGAGGTAATCGCAATAAGTCCGATCGCCGTTCCACCTGCCACTCCAGCCGCAAAACCACCGCCGGGACTCAAATGCCCCCGAATCGCCAGTTCGATACCCACCATCGCGGCAATTGTTGCTCCTAGACGCGCCATAATAATGGATGGTTGATCGGTGAACTGATTGATCGCGCAGAACGGCCGTTCATTCGCCAGTAGAAACTTTGCACCCATGACCGCGATCGTAAATACCACCACTTCAAAGATCGTGTCATACAACCGATTCCTGAGAATGACAGCCGTAACTGCATTAGGTACTCCACTTTCTTGTACAAGCGTTTGGACAATCGAGAGCGATAAGTCCGGTGCCGGATTGGGCATGATCAGGAATTTGACGAACAGCGCTATCCCCGCTGCAATGTAGACCCATTTCATTTATGTTCCCCCCCTAAGTCTGGTGCATTTACATAGGTTAGGCTTGTCGCTGGTGACGAAAGTTCGGTTCGCATGATGTCATAGAGGCGTCGAACCCTAGTTGTGGTGTGATAGGGTTGCTGTTCGTCCTCACTCGCTACGGGGTCTTGATTATCGTACTCTCGTCTGGCACAGGCTGCATGGACTTCTTTGTCCATCAGCGCTCGGTGCAAAGCCTGCGTATTCGTGTACGGAACGACCTCAACACGCATATAGTGTTTGTGAAAAATTGTTCGTAAGTCATTCATCAGTTGCTCAAGATGGTCACACTTCTGCGAAGTCGCTACGCGAACGGCTTGTCCGGCTGCTAGAGACTCGTCATCTGTCTCACTCGCCCCATCTTCGAGTACACCAAGACGCATCACGAGCGATGAACGCACAGCGATCGCATAAAGCGTAATCGCCAGCAGAGTACCCATCAAGGCTTGGGTCAAAGCAACATCCGCCGCCCCCAAAACCGCAAATACTAATGTCGCCACCGCTCCCTGTATTCCCTGGATTACCAAGGCATGGTAGGGATTGGTCTGAAGTAACAGCATGAGCGCGGACAACGGCAGCAGGGCGGTTATGACATAGATATAGCTATCATTCATCGCTTCCTCCCGTGCTGGAAGAGTATGCCAATACATAGCCCAGCACTGTATTCCAGATTGCTAAGGTGATAATGCCAAGGATGAGCAGTGGCCATTCGCTAGGTACCTTCGGAAGGAGCAGTCCGACGATGATAAGCATGCTCCCTAGCGTATCTGCAACCGAAAGAGTATGCAGCTTGAATAATACCGAGCGATCGCCGACCAGGGGAAAGGTTCCCCAAAACCAGAAGAAAATTCCTATACCGATGCAGGTATAACTAAGCGCGGTGATCATAGTTGATTCATTCGTTTAAGGATTTGTGCCAACAACATTAATCCGGCATTACCCACACTCAGGATGATCACCCCTACAACACCGAGCATCCAATCATCCCGTAAGACCGATACAACCAGGAGTATGATTGATGCTTTGGTGGCGACACTGGCAAATGCCAACATCTTCTGCCAGATATTCTCATCCTGCCAAGCCTCGTACATGGGTATGAGCATAGCCAGAATCATTGCAATCAGTGCCAAGTTCATCGCTTTTTCCTCCGTCGCACCCAGTGGACTTGGTACCAGCCATTTTCGTGGTACTTCAAGACAATGCTTGTGGGCGTAAAAGTGATCAGAAATATATCCAGAAAGATGAGTCCAGGTGTCCGTCCGGGTTTGACTCGCTCCATCGTCACCTCTTCGTAATTGTGGGGACGGAGGATCATTTCAAAGGCTTCCTTATATGCCTGCGGAATCGCCACCAGAGTTTCCCACAGCGCCCGCAGCCAGTCCTTTAATGCTTCCGGGGTTTTGGGACGCCCCGGTAATAGGAGTGCGATGCTGACACCGATGATGATATTTGCCACACTCAGATTAGCGGTGAGCAAAAACCAGATAGCCAGTCGCAATATCAGATTCAGATGCCCAATCATGCTAGTACCATCCAGAAGAGCAGGAGCAACATGAGACTCATTCCACCGATCAGATGCTCAAATTGCTCCATAACACGGGGCAGCTTGAGTACTGCTCGTTTAAAAATCAAAAGATACGCCAACCAGCCAATGCCTATGATGGCGAGTGCTTTCATGATATTCGTAAGGGTATACGCCTGGTAATACATCCCACTATAGGCAATAAGCGCAGGGAGCAATAGTATCATCGGTAGCCAGAAACCGGGCTTTACTACCTCCTCGCCGTCCGCTTTATGCGGCAAGAATATGAATTTGGCAAACGAGATGGCTGTTCCCAAAGCCGCAACGTTCATGGCGATTATTTGCCAGGGCAGTAAATTTTTCGTCGTCAACACCTTTGCTCCAAAGCCAGACAACATGGGAAAGCCTGAGATCGAGAAGCTGGCGATGACCAGAGCAATCCAGAGTGTTGTATTGATCGGCTTGTGTTGCAGTTCCTTGAAGTTGCGGCTCGGTAAAGCACCTGCAATCAGGAAGAGTACCGATTTGACCAAGCCGTGAGTCAGTGCATAAAAGCCAGCGACTTTAGGTGCGGCGAGGACAAAGCCTAACTGCGAAACCGTATGAAACGCCAGCATCCGCTTGGTATCTTTTTCAAATACGGCATAGAACACACCCAGCAGCGCCGTTCCCACTCCGAAGAGCCGGATGAGCGGATCGACCTCCTCCACCATCAGCGCACAACGCACTAGCGGATAGACTCCAGCTTTGACCACAACTCCCGACAGCAACGCCGACACTGGTGTCTCTGCCTCGGAGTGGGTCAACGGTAACCACAATCCCGATACAAAAATTCCCCCCTTAACCAAGAGTCCCAGAAAGATCAGGGCAAGTGCCTCTGGTGGTGCTCCGCGCAAACTTGCAAAACTAAAGGAATGATTTGTCTGATAGGCTAGCACCGCACCCACCAGATAAAACAGCATTGCCGTATTGCTGATAAAGAGATAGCGCAAGGCAACCCAAATCGAGCGATCAGTCCGGGGATAGGCAATCAAGAGAAACGCGGCAATACCGCTCACCTCTAGCGCCACGTATAAACTGATAAAGTCCGCACAGACGAACGCGGCATTGATGCTACCATGCAAAATGATGGCTTGTGCATAAAAAAAAGCCGTCTTACCGCTGTGCCAACAGTAGAGTATGACCGCCGCCGTGACCAGCGCATTGGTCAAGATAAAATAGCCGCTTAACTGATCGACTACTAATGTGACGCCGAAATGATCTAGTAACTTTAGTGTCAGCGGCGGCTGTTGGACAAATAGCTGCAACGCATATGCAGCAGAAGCAAATGCCGTGCACAATGCGATAAATCTGTCAAGTTTGGGGAGTAGATAAATGGTGAACCCCAGAAAAAATGGTAGTGCGATCCATGCGATGGCTACGCCTGTCGTTGGCAAAGCCTCTCCTAGAGAAGGCATCGTAATGGTATTCATGGCGTATTGCTCTTCTCGATCTCGTTGGTTTCCAATGTCGGATTATCCCGTGCCAGCTTCATGACACCGACCAGCATTAAGCACTGAATCGAAAAGCCGATCACAATCCCCGTCAATATGACCGCCTGGGGAACCGGATCGGCGTAAGCCCGATTGTTGACATCTGAAATAATGGGTGTGAATAAGCCATCTCGCGATGCAATCAGCACGTAATAGGCGATAACCCCTGTGCTCATGACATCCATAGAGATGATTTTCATAACAAGGTTTTTTTTAAGGATGATGCCGAAAAATCCGCAGAATATTGTTGCAAATATGAATGCTTCCAACACGGGAATTGCCTGTTGAGTAAGGGTTGGTCGTAATTATCTTTTAAAAAACACACTATTTCTAATAGGCAGTTTGATTTCTCCGGCTCACTGGAGGGAATCCGAAGTTTTGCCCATTGCGGATAACCGTTGCTTCAGTGGTGATGGCTTTGCATAGCGCCGCTATCGCTTCTTCAGCTTTTAATTCCTGAATAAATCCGACGCTCGCGTTGGTCGTGGTTACTCCCCAAATCACCCGTGCCTGCCAAGTTGTCGGCTGGACAAGACGCTGTCCGGTCGTGGATAGATGAACCATGAGTAAATACCTATCAAACCGTGCTAAAACATATATAGCACGATGAAATAGTGCCATACCATAGCAGCACTATATAAAAGTGCCAATAGAAACCATAGACTGATGCCACATTAAACCGCTTTGCCGAGTCACTAAGCCATTCAAAAATTCAAAATGCTCTAACTCAAATGAAAGAATCGACTTATGGCAGAGCCATGCTAAACTTTAGCCCTAACTCACGCGCCGACATAGTAAACGGCTTGCGAGATAGTCAAGCTCCAAATCAAAACGTTATGTCCGTGAATCTCTTAAATGTGTCAGCACCGTTTGAATTAGTCGGGCGGCAGGCTCAATTTCAACGCATCACGCAAGTTTTAGCGCGTGACGGCGACCTGCTGATTGTGGGAGTGCCGGGAAGCGGACGACGGACTCTGGTGCGGCGGGCGGCTCAAGAAGTTGGCGCTCAAATCTTGGAGGTTGACTGCATCCGAGTTACCAATGGTCAGCGCTTTGTGCAATTGCTGTGCGAGAGTATAGACCAGACGTTTCAAAGTGCAGCCGCTCGATCGCTAATGCAAGAGTGGATTGAAGACAAGGCATGTGGATTATTTGTCCTGAAAGACGAAGCAAGTGGCAGACAGCGGCTGAAACCTGTTCGGGCAGAGAGCCAAGAGCAACAATGGAGAGCATTTGAGGTATTACTCCATCTTCTGCAACAGTTAGCGGAGTCTTCGGGCAAACGGGTGGTGCTGATTTTGGAAAGCTTCCCCCACATTCGCTCTTGGGATCGCAATGGAATGTGGGAAACGTTTTTGAGGAACGAGATTCAGCGTCAGACTGAGGTAAGTTATGTATTAATCGCCACGATCGCAGGAATCAGCATTTATCTTGATGAACCTGGCAATAATTTGGAAATCGTGCAACTGGCTCCCTTAGCCGATGATGTTGTCGCCGCTTGGGTTCAGGAGGGCTTGCATACCGAAGGGCTGACATTCGAGCCGCGATCGCAAGCGCTGGAACTCTTTGTCAATGCTGTGCAGGGACACTTAGGCGATGCTTCCGCACTGGTGCGACGCCTAAAGTCGGTACGAGTTTCTGACGGACTCATTCGCGATTGGCACGTCCAGCACGCAATCCAAGAACTGCTAACCGACCTATCGATGGTCTTTGAGTCATTACTCATGCTGCTTCCCGCCAATCAGGCGCATCTTTTGGAGTCCTTGGCGTTAGACCCTACCGATAAGCCGCAAAGTCGAGATTACATTCACAAGCATTACCTGTCCAGAGGGGGTTCTCTCCAAGGAGCGATCGCGGGATTGCAGCACAAAGGCTTGATTTACGGTTCTGAACAAGGTTACCGACTTGCTCTGCCTCTCTTTGCTTTGTGGCTTCGCCAGCGCCTGAGTTAATCTAACCGAACGAGTCCGCGTTTGATGGCTAGGGTAGTGGACAGCATCCTGAAAGCGTAACAAATACTTGTATAAATTTAAAACACTTTTTTGACCTTTTCCTTGCCAACGTTTGAGACGACTAATCACTCTTTTAACGTAACCTCTATCAATTGAATCCAGGATGTGTTTTATCCAAATAGAACGCATTTCATCACTAAATTCCATTGCTTCAGCTGTCGCATAAATATGCTGTTTAAGATGTGCCCGATCTAGAATAAACTGAAGAGGTGGAGCGATGCTCCACCTCCCCATCCCACCTCAGGCGATTATCATTATATTTAGCTGCCGGATATTAAGCGATCGCTCACTTACCAACTACTTTTGACCACACCCATTGAGTAAACAGCCGTA